>Ga0115556_1000882_pt1 | contig 20375 bp, 12 predicted proteins | sample COGITO_mtgs_1104_5_FD_87282 | JGI IMG/M metagenome (GOLD analysis project Ga0115556, IMG submission 87282) | Pelagic marine microbial communities from North Sea - COGITO_mtgs_110414 | ecosystem: Environmental > Aquatic > Marine > Epipelagic | place: Germany:Helgoland, sampling site Kabeltonne... | reverse complement strand
TTATTATTATTATTATTATTATTATTATTATTATTATTATTATTATTATTATTATTATTATTATTATTATTATTATTATTATTATTATTATTATTATTATTATTATTTTCTATTATTATTTGTTCGTCATTAAAACAATTTTCAAGATTTTCTAACATTTCTACTCTAATTATATTTGTTTCAATTTGCATTTTATGAATAATACTACATAAATATCTAGCATCATTCATATTTTCCAATTTAACTAAATATGTATTAGTATCTATTTTTACTACTGATAAAACACCATTTATAGTTTTTATATAATGATTAATAGTATCATATATTGCTTCTTCATCAACAATAACTATATTATTATTATTATATACTTGTGATGCTAATTCTGGCATATTTGAAATTAACACTTGATATCCTGATGTTAAATAAGCATTATGAATAATTTCACCTAAAATAGTATTTAATTTATTATTTAATTGATTATAATTTTTTTTAATAGTTGTAAATTTAGTTGTTAATGAATTTAAATAATTAAATAAACCTTCTTTTTTTTTATTATTATAATTTAAAATATCAATATCATTTTTTGATATTCTTTTAATTAATTCTATTTTCTTTTTTACCTTATTTTTTATAAATAAATTATTGTTAATACTAATCATAGTAATATCATCAAATATATTTAGTAATTCATCTTTGGAATAATTATAATTATAATTATGTGTCATTTTATAATTTAAAGTATGTATAATTATTATTTACAATTATACATACATTTATGTTTAAATAATTAGTAATTTATATTAATATTATTATGTTTTTTATCTTTAAGTTTAAATAATAAAACTACAAATAAATAAACTAAAAATAAAAATTGATTTCTAATTTAATAATAAGTATAAATTACTCATACTATATAAGAAAGTATAGTAAAAAATGGCTAAAAACGTTAATAATGGTGATAATTATGATAATGAAATAAAATTAGGAAATGATAAAAATTCATCATTTCCTCTTGAAAGAGATATTTGTCAAGGATCTGTTACACGAAAAAACACTATTATATTGAATTCTACTGGTAGTCTTCCAGGAGAAAAAAAAGATAAAGAAGATTGTTTTCTACTCGCTGGAAGTGATGGTAAAACAAAAATTAGTGTGTATGTTTTAAAAATTCAAGAATGTGGTACAGGAGGATCTATTTATTTAGTTCTTAATGGAGGTGATGAAACTAAAACAAAAGAAGAAATATATAAAAACTTTTTAAAAGGTAACTATTTAATTGGTAATTTTAATTGGTTTTCTGACCCACATTTAATTTTTAATATTAAATCATACAATGATATTAATGAATATGATGAAGATGATGATTATAGTGAAATTAAATTACATTATACAAAATCTCGTAGTTATACTGATGAAAATGGAGATAAACTAAATCAGGCGTGGCGAACAATTACGTGGGATTTATTTGATGAATTTGTGAATAAAGATTGAATAGAACTATTATTTTATTTTTAGTTAATTATTATTTATTTTTTTTATTTTTTTATATAATTAAAATATAATTAAACTATAATTAAAGTATAATTAAACTATGTTTATTATTAAAAAAAATAAAAAATTATGTATTTTATTATGTATTATTATAATATTACTATTAATAATTTTATGTATAAATAAGTTTTTTATAATAGAAAATTTTGAAAATACAATTAACACTATAAATGATTTTGAAAACAATATTGAAAATCATAAAAATCCATATATAAAAAATGAAACAAATAATGATTTAAATAATATTATATGGCAAAAAATAGATAGTAATTTTATGAAAAGTAATTATCCTAATACATTTAATTTTGATTATGGCATAAAAGAAGATATTATTAATAAAGCATTAACTTTACCAAAAAATAGTTGTATTATTGATTGTGGGGCACATATTGGTGATGGTTCAATTGCTATTGCTCATGCACTTAACTATCATAAAAGAGAAGATATAATAGTATATGCTATAGACCCTTCTAAATTTAAATGTGATTTTATTAATTTCATTAAAACAAAAAATAATTTAAATAATTTAAGAGTTTTAAATTATGGATTAAGTAATGTTAATAGTGAATATAAATCATTAAAACAAAGTGGTGAAAATACAGGAGCATGGAATTGGATTAAAATTGATACACAAATAAATACAAATAATAATGATAATAATATAAATAAATTTATTAAATTAGATGATTTAATAAATAATAATATAATTAAAGAAACTATTGGTATAATACATTTAGACGTTGAAGGTATGGAAAAAAATGCTATACAAGGTGGTTTTAAAACAATTGAAAAATATAAACCATATTTATCTATTGAAAATAATATTAAGACAGGACAAGATGAAAATGGTAAAAATCATAGTTTAAATAATGAATATTATTTAGAATTTTTACCTAAAGGATATAAATATCTTTATAATAAAGGTGAAAATAATATTTTTAATTATGTATAAAATATAATATGTATATAATATAATATTTATATAATATGTATCCTGTTAATTGGAACCATACTGTTGAAGAATTTATTAATAAACCATATAATAATTATAAAAAATAAAAAAAGATTTTCAACCATTAATTATTTTAGTAACACGTGTTTATAAAACATTAGAAACTAAAACTAAAGAAGAAATATTAAATGGCAATATGCCAATAAATTATTTTATAAATAAATCATTACAAATTAAAAATTAAATAATAAATATTCATTGTATCATTATATAATCTTTGTATATCCATTTTCATCTTTTTGTAATCCAATAATAATATCACTATTTTCTTTAATTTGTGTTAAATGACTAATGGTTAATATAAAATCAAATTTAGTTTTCAAATAATCTAATATTTGTCCTACATTATTAATATTATGTGTATCAAATGCTGAAAACCCTTCATCAATGGCTAGGAAATTTATTTTAGGTAAATTAGACATATCTAACAAAGCAATTCTAATCGCTAAACTAGATATAAAGCGTTCAAACCCACTACCATTATTAATTAAAATATATCTATTTGCTTTTGAACTATTTTTATTATTTAAATAATTTAAACTTGTATTTGTATTAGAATTTGATTTACTCATATTATAAATTGGTCTATCTAGATAAATATCTATTTTATTATCAGAAATATCAAATTTAATTGTAAAATCAGTAATAATAGTTAATAAATCATTTACTTTCTTTTCTAATAAAGGCTGTATTTTATTAAGTAATATATAAGGTAATTGTTTCATAGATTTTTTATATACTTCATAAAGTTTTAAATTTTTTTCTATTGCTTTATATTCAGCAAGGTCTTGCTTAATTTGTTCTAATAATGCTGTATATTTAGTAATATTAGTATTTTCAATAGTATATTGTTTTTCTACTTCTTCTAAAACTTCTTCAAATTCATCTAATTCGGCTTTTACTAAATCAATTTCTTTCTGGATGCTATTATTATTTTCAATCTGGTCTTTATAATGTTCAAATTTAAGTAATAATTCTTCTTTTTGTTTCATTTCTATTTCTATAAACTTAACTTCTTTTTCTAGATTTTCATAGGTATTTATTAAGTTTTGTGTTTTGCGTAAAGTTTCATTTTTTTCTTCATTTGTGTTAATACGTGTTTCATATTTACTGCGTTTTATTTTATTGGCTTCTAATTCATTATTAATGTTATGATTATCCTCTACATTTAAAATATCATTTTCTATATGTTCCAATTTAGTTTGATATTGATTTTGTTTTTGCTCTAATTCTTTTATTTGTGTATCTAGAGTAATTATTTGTTTTAACTCTATTTTTAGTTGCGAATTTAAAATAGTAAGTTCTTTTTGTTGATTTTTAATCTCTTGGTCATTTGAATTTGTTTTATACGTTTCTATTTCTTTAGATACAAAATAATCGGTTGCTCTCTTTTTATACTGTTTGTATTCGGGTGTTTCACATATTTTAGTATAGTCTGGTGTGCTTGATGTGTCTGTTGTGCTTGATGTGTTTGTTTTGCTTGATGTGCTTGTAGAGTTTGTAGAATTTGATGTTAATGAACTAATCCATTTACATAAATATTTTTTATATTTAGTTTCATTTTCTGCGAGTGTTTGTGGTTCTATTAATTTATTAAATTCTTCTGGTAATTTAATTAATGTTGTTTCTAGTGCTAGAATAGTTTCATTATTAACAGTGATTTCTTTTTCTTTTTCTTTTAATAAGAGTATTTGTTTAGTTAGTGTTTCTATTTTATCTTTATTTTTTGTTATTCTATCTTTATATTTATCTTTTAATTCACTTAAATAAGTTTTAGAATTGTCTATCTCATCAGGAATGGTAATATGACTTGGTTTTCTAGATTTATATAATTCTTCATTAGCCTTCTCTAATAATCTTATTTTTTTATTAGCATCTTTAATAACTATACTATTTTTTTCTTCTTCTTCTTTTAAGTGTATTATTAAATCTTCTAAGTTTAGTTTTGTATTGTCATTTTCATTATTATTGTCATTTTCATTGTTATTGTCATTTTCATTACTATTTTCATTATTATTGTTAGTATGTTTATAAATACTATCTTTTAACTTCATTCTTTCTTTTTTATTACTTTTAAGTTTATCATTTAAATCTTCAAAGTCTATTTCAGTATCTTCTTTATTATAGTTTTCTAAAAAACGCTTACAATCATTATTCAATTTAGAAGATGTATCCAGAATAGTTTTATGTAATTGTTTAATTTTGTGTTTCGCATAGTCTTTATTTTCACTATGTATAGCAACTAAGTTTGTGGCTTTTACTTTACTTTTCTTTGATGAAACAATAAAATCATTATTAATTTTTTTACTAATATGGTCTCTAATATCTTTATATTTACTAAGTTGAGAGCCTGCCATACTATCTAGTTTATCTAGAATATCAAACTTCATAATACGCTGTAATTCTTTACGCCTTTCGGTATTTTCAGCATCTACAAAACAACTATTATCGTGTTGGACACTAAAACTTGTATGTATAATATCTTCATAACACCCAAAATAATCTCTAATTAATTCTTTGGTTTTGGTTGTATTATCTTCTTCTAAATTTTCAATCGTGTCATCACTATCATGAGTTCTATAAAATTCTAATTTAGTAGTAACTGTATTTGTTTTACCAGAACCACGCACACCTCTTTTAATAATAGTATAAGTCCATTGACCTATAGATATATCAAGTTTAATATTAAATAAATCACTACGAATATTTAAAATATCTTTCGCTGTTCCTTTCCTTGTAAATTTATCAAATAATGTATAAATAATAATATCTAAAAGTGCTGATTTACCTAAATGATTTTGGGCTATAATACCTACTATACCTTTAAATTTTGTAAAATCAATTACATTATTAGTTCCAAAAGCAAATAAATTTGAAAATTCAAGGCGTTTTAATTTATAATGTCCTGAAAATTTATTATTAGTATAACTTGTATTTATTTCTTGTAATTTTGCATTTTGTTCTATATTTATAGTCATTATTTCATTAATTTCATCATCTGTAAGCATAATATCATTATTCTTATTTGTTTCGTAAATATATTCCTTAATATATTTATTTTGTAATTCTGCTGATGTAATATCAATTGTTAATGTTGATTTATGTTTTTTAGTTTTACTAGATTGACCTGTGATTTGACTATTTATATTTGTATTATTAGTATCACCATTATCATTATTATCATTGCCATTATTATTATCATTATTATCATTATTATTATCAATAATACTATTAATAGAATTATTATTATAATCATTATCTTCTAAAAATTCATCATTTTGATATGAAAATTCAACAACATTATGGTTCATTTTAAGAAGTGTAATATAGTCCAGAATAAAACTTTCAGGTGTATTTTTATAAAGAATACGAACTCTAATATTTTTTGTTAAAGGGCAATTAGTATCGTGTGTGTTATCTTTTGTTAAACATTGATGATTTGCTTTTTTATCATTGACATAAAGAGTGACATAAGACCAACTGTTTTGTATAGATACAAAGTCGCCTGTTCTAGTATTCACATTCCATTTAATTAATCCGTGATTATTAATATCTTCTCCTAAATTTTGTTGTATAAGAGACCCAGCATAGGCAATATTAGGTCTTAAAAATTGGTGTTTATGAATATCACCCAAACAAGTAATATCATAATCATCAAATGCCGAAGGGGTAATGGTTTTATTAGTATCGTCAGTTAATTCTAATCCATTAAAAAGCACCGCACCATTAACACGACCGTGATATAACATAATAGATGTTATATTTTGATTTTGATTTTTATCATAAATTAAAGGTATTATTTTATTATCGAAAATAGATGCGTGATAAAACATAAGATTAGATAATTTATAAACCCCAGATTCTAAAAAATAATAAATAGGATTTGATTTTGGTAAATCAGCAATAATTGGTGTGAGAGCATCTAGACGTTCTTTATTATTCATATTAACGTCGTGATTTCCTGGAATAATAACTAACGGCATTAAACTAGATACGGCTTTAAGAAAATTATAAGTAAGTTGAATACATTCTGGTGATAAATCACTTTTACTATGAAGAATATCGCCAGTAATAAGAGCAATAATTGGTATGTTTTTATTATTTATTTCTGCAATATTAAATAATTTTTTTTGTTCTTTAAGATAAGTTATAATATTAATAAATACTTCTTGATATTCATAATGACGTTTATATAATTGAATGTGAATATCACTAAAATGATATATATGTGTAATATATGTAGTATACTTTTCATACACTTTATCAGGTTGTTTAGTATATTCTATAGTATTAATTATTGGCATATTATTAGTATTAGTATTAGTAGTAGTAGTAATAGTAGTATTATTAGTATTAGTATTATCTTGTGAAGTTTCATCTTGTGGCATTAAATTAGATAATGTATTCATTCTTTCTTTTTCTTTTAATTTTTCTTCTTTTAATAATTCTGCTTTTGTTTTCTTTTTTTCTTTAGGTTCACGCTTCTTTCTTTCTTTTTTTTCTTTTAATGGTTTTTGTGTATTTTCTTGGTCTTCATTAATTTCATTATCTTTATTATTTTCATTATCGTCTTCTGTTTTTTCAAATATAATATTATCTATATTTAAATTTTCATCTTCTTTTTTTGTTTTTTTTGTTGTTTTAGGTTGTTTAGGTTTTTTATCCATTTTTATAATTTAATATAATGATTTTATATAATGATTTTATATAATGATTTAAAATTACAATTATATATTAAATTATTTTAGATATATTATAATATTAATTTTTTTTTAAGTTATTTAATTAAAATTTAAAACATAATTATTAAAAAATATAAAAATGAAAAATTATATTAAAAAATACTAATAATTAATATTAACTCTATTAATATCATAACACATTAAAGGAATACCTATTTTTTCAGATATATCTCTAATATATTGTCTAATAAAAAAACCACTACTTACATATAATTGTAATGTAATATAATGTAATGGTGCTTTAATTTCATTACTTAAATCATTCCATTGTTTTATAATTTCATTTTGTCTATACTCTTTTGTTTTATCTACTTTATTTATAGTATTTATACATTCATTTTTCCATATATTAAAATCTAATTCTCCAGAATCAATTACACTAGAATGATATAATTTAACACTATGATAATGAGTATCAAAATTATTTTTACTTCTAGATAATAATGCTTTTGTAGAATAATAATGATATTTTTGATTTAATGTTAATTCATTTTCTATTTCAAATATAGATTTATAATTAGATAAAATATAATGTGATGTAGTTTGATTAGATGATATATTTAAAGTATTTTGTGTTATTAATCCAAGAGCATCATCTGTATCTGTTGCTAGACCAATAATAACTTTAACCTCATATGTTTTACTTAAACAAGTATATAAATTCATTAATTTACAATCTTCTCCAAATAATATAGGTATTAACCCACGTGCCATTGGGTCTAATCGCGCAGTATAACATATTTTTTTATCTGGGAACTCTTTTTTTACAGTATTTATAAATTCTAGTGGTGTTATTCCTGGTTCTTTATAGTATTCAATCATTTTAGGATTTTATAGGATTTTATAGGATTTTATAAATTATTTATAATTATTTATAATTATTTATAATTATTTATAATTATTTATAATTATTTATTTTATTTTATAATTATTTATAATTATTAGTTTTTTAAGTTTTTTTTTATTATATGTATAAAAAATTGAATTTAAATAATATATTATTATAATAATATAATTCGTAAAGTTTCTATTGATTGTTGAGAGATAGATTTAATATTTACAAAAATGTGTTCTTTATTGTCTACTGGTAGGTCGAGTGATGTAGAGCGTGCTAAGCATGCTGCAGAGTTGGGTAGTGGTTTGACACTTCCAAATGCCTATTGTCGTGAAAAAGTCGGTCAACGGAAAGCTATCCTACACTAGACATGCTGAAGTTGCTGTTCTCTTACAGTGGGTATATTTACTTCGCCGTAGAGGTTATAAGGATGCTGATATTCGTAGAAAGTTAGGAAAGGAATGTCTTGTTGTTGTTAGAATTAATAATGATAAGAGTTCTTCAATACCTTTTAAGAATTCAGCCCCTTGTAGTGAATGTATTACAAAGTTGAGACAGTATAATATTCAAAAGATAATGTATTCTCTTGATGATGGAACATTTCATTTTGAAAGAGTGCGAGATTTAGGTGAAGGGCGTTTATCTAGTGGTGCTAGAGCATTATTACGTTCGACACACTAATCATTTTTTGAATATTAATATTTTTTATTTTATATCTATTTTTTTATTTTTTTTATATTTTTTATCTATATTTATTTTTTTATATTTTTTATATTTTTAGTTTTATATCTATATAATAATTAAATAATAAGTAAATAATAATTATGATTAAAAAATTAAATAATAATAATAAATATTATTTCTATATAATAATTTTAATAATAATATGTTTAATATTATTTTTAATATATTATTTAAAGCAAAATAAAGATAATTTTACAAATTATGATAATTTTGAATATTCAGATAAATTAACTGTAAATGAAATAAAAGAACTAAAAAAAGGACAAAAAAAAATGAGTAATATGTTAAAAATATTTGATGAATTATGTCAAAAATATAATATTAGATATTTTTTAATAGCAGGTTCTTGTTTAGGCTCCGTTCTTTATAAAGGGTGGATTCCTTGGGATGCTGATATTGATTTGGAGGTTCATGAAGAGGATTATGATAAATTAAAAACTATACTTAAAACGGAGTTACCAAATACTATGTGGTTTCAGGATAATGATACCGATAAATATTATCCTAAAAATAATAATATAATAGGTAAAATAAGAGATCTAAATAGTTGTTATATAGAATATACTAATAATGGTGGTACTCAATGGCATAATGGAATACAAATAGATGTAAATATATATAAAATATTACCGAATGGTAGTATTTTATTTCCAGATCAAATAAGAACTAATTATTTAACAATTAATGATATATATCCATTAAAAAGAGTTCCATTTGAAGATTTTCACGTAAATATCATGAAAAATTCAGAAAAATATTTAGATAGAAATTATGGTAAAGGTTGGAGAAAGATTTTACCTATTAAAGAAAGATATCCACACGAAGGTAAGATTGATGGAACAAAAACGTGCCCGTTTCATTATGAAAAATATCCTAATTTATATACTAATAATAGTTAATATAAAATTATAATATAATATTATAATAGTTATAATAACTAAAAATATAAAATATGAATTATACTAAAAAAAATAGTAATAAAAGTAAAAATACAATAACATATAAAACAAAAACACAAAAACATAAATCGCTTTATAGTAATAAACATATACTAAAAATATTAACTTTAGTAAAAGATTATTATAAAGAAAAAAATGATAAAATACGTGTAAATAGTTATGAAAAAGCACTATATCAAATTAGCAAATGGAATAAACCTATTAAAAAAGGTAGTGAATTAGCACATTTAGATGGTATTGGTAAAGGAATGATAGAAAAAATAGATACTATTATTAGTTCTGGAACATTACCTATTCTAGATGATATTCATTTAAATACTAAACTAAATAAGGAAGTAAATACTATATTAAATAATACTATATTAAATAATAAAAGTTTAATGACTAATAAAAGTTTAATGACTAATAAAAGTTTTAAAAATACTCAATTAAAAACTATTTTAGGATTTGGAAATGCTTTTGTAAATGAACTTATAAATAAACATAATGCTAGAACTATTCAAGATGTTAAAAAATTAGTTCATACTAATAAAATTAAATTAACACATATACAAGAATTAGGTTTAAAGTATTATAAAGATTTACACTCATTCATACCTAGAGATGAAATTACATATTTAACTAATCAATTAAAAAAAATAATTAATAATACTAATTATACAATGTTAGTATCAGGAAGTTATCCTTCAAATACAAAAAAAAAATCTAAAGATATAGATATATTAATAGTAAAACATAGTAATAATAAAGAAAAACATAATATTCATTCTGGAGACTTATATAAAATTATAAATAAAATAAAAAATAAACTTGAAGATATAAATAAAGATGAAGATATAAATAAAGATGAAAAAATAAATAAATATGAAAAAATAAATAAAGATGAAAAAATAAATAAAGAAAATAATTTAGAAAATATATCATTAGGAGATAGAAAATTTATGGGTTTAATTAAAAGCCCACTAAGTAATAAAATGAGACATATAGATATAAGATTAGTTACATTAGAAGAATTACCTTATGCGTGGCTTTATTATAGTAGTGGGAGAATGTTTAATAAAATTATTAGACAAAAATTAAAACAAAAAGGATATAAATTAAATGAATATGGATTATATAAAATAATGAAAAAGTAAAAGTAAATAGTGATGATAAAAAAATATCTATTAGTATAGATAATACTACAAATAAAAAAGAAAACAAATTATTAAATTATATTAAAAAAATAGAGCAAGACATATTTAAAATTGCTTCTATGGATTATAAATCAGTTCAAGAAAGATATTAGATATTAGACATTAAAAGTAAATATCATTAAATTTAAAATAATCAGCAATGTCTTTGCGTTCAAGTAATTTATAACCTTCTCTATCTTCAATATTTTTTATATTTTTAATTATATAAGGAGCATCTTCACTACAATAATCTAATAATGTTCTAAAGATTTCAAATGCTTCAAATTGTAATGCTTCTTTAAGTGTAAAAACATCTTTTTTAGAGTTATAAGTTCTTACAAAACCATTAATATAAATCATTATATGATATTGATACTCACGGTCTGAATTATCAAATATAAATTGTCTGAATTCTTTAATTCCAGTCCAATAATTAATAAATTCACTTAATGTAATATTATTAAATATAACTGAAATAATTGGTTTATTTTTTTTAGCATCATCATCATTTCTATAAATACCCTGGCTATTAGTATAAGAGAATCTACCCAATAATTTTAGAATACACATTAAAATTTCTAAAGCAATTGTATGTTTATACATTTGTGTTAAAAATTCAAATGATTTTTTAGAACTTTCACACACATCTTTTACAATCTTTAAATCTATAATACAGTTACGATCATCTCTATTTAACCATCTCACTGAATTAATTATTTCAAATGGTGTTAATTTTTCTCGATTATCTATTGTAATAATTGGATTTGCAATTATTGCTCTATCTTTATGAGCACAATCGGGTCTCGTCATATGAATATTAGAGTTTCCGTTAGAAACTAAAGCATAAAACTCAATTAATGTATTAGAAGAACAATCAATAATATTAAATAAATTAGGTATTTTTAAAACACCACTAAAATTATTTATAAGTTCAATAATATAGTCAATGTGTTTTTGTTCCACATTATCGGATACTTGTATAATTTTAAGAGATGATTTCAAAGTTGTAAAAGTATCATTTTGATGATGAATAATAGTTTCATTATGATTAATAGTTTCACTTGAAATAGGTTTTCCATTTGGTTGTTCAATCTTAAAGCCTTCTAGTTCTGGTGATGCTTTATATTGTGGGTCAAATAAAATAACCACATTATGAATATAAATATCTTTACCTGAAAACTGTGGTAATGAACTAATAAATTCAGGGCTAAATTGTGCTTCAGGAGTATTAAATAATGTTTGTAATAATTGTGTATATTCATGATTATGGCTATAAGGGGTGCCTGGAGAACAATGAACCTTTTTTGAAGTTTGTGACCCAATATGTAAATGTATAATTAAAATATACAATTCATCAGGGACAGGAAATAATCCTATACACTCTTGTGGTTTTTTTTCTAAATCTTTTATAGCGTCGATTGTTGTATTAAAAAACATTTTACTTTATAAAAGTAAATTCAAATGTGATTTGTATTTATTCAAATGTATTTTATATTTATACAATGTGTTTATTTGTTGCTTGTGGCTTGTGTAGTAATATTTTATACTATTTATTAATATAAAATCAATTTTATTTTATTTTTTATCATTTTTACTTTTTATTATTTTTATTTTTATCATTTAAGTTTTTAATTAAATAAATATTTAAATTAGTAATAATAAATATCTAAACTAATAATAATATTAGCATTATTTAAATACATATAATATAATTTTTTATACTATGCCTAAAACTAAAAAACAACTTACTAAAAATAAAAGTCGAAAGACTAAAACTAAAAAACAACTTACTAAAAGTCAAAGTCAAAGTCAAAGTAAAAGTCGAAAGACTAAAACAAAAAAAACAACAAAAAAATCAATTCATAAACAATTTAATGGTGATAAAAAGAAAAAGAAGAAATCTATAAATATTTATGAAAATTCTGATTATGTTGATGATAAAAAGAAAAAGAAGAAATCTATTAATATTTATAAAAATTCTGATTATGCTGATGATAAAAAGAAAAAGAAGAAAACAAATACAAGTTTATTAAGTGGTAGTGTATCAGGCACATACGATGATAAAAAAAAGAAGAAAGTTGAAAATATTGATATTGAAAAACAAAAAAAAATTATTGAAAAAATTGCTGAAACTAAATTGGAAAATATGACTGATGAAGAACAAAAAAATATTAAATTAGATAGTATGAAAAAAACATTATGTAATTTACGTTATGGTAATTTTTACGATATTGATGTTTCAGATAGAACACCTTATTGGGGTCTTGGTATAGAACACGAAATGCAACTTTTTCATAAAGCACCTAGTGGTATGAAAAATACAAATATACTTTTTGATTCTCAAGAATCAGCCTGTTTTTTAACAAATGAAAAAGATGAAAGTGGTTCATGTTGTAAAAATAGAAAATATCCATATGGTAAATGTGATGATTTCACTGAAAATGCTAAAAAATATAAAAATATAAATCTTACTGAAGAAGAACGTATTTATTTATTAAATATGGATTGGGAATTAACTGGTCGTCAATTTAAAGGTTGTGAAAAAAAAGGTAGAAGCACAAAAATTTTAGAAAGAGCAAAAGTATTAATGCCAGAACTTATATCAACTAATTTTAGTAACCGTTCAATTGATAGTATTTCTAATGAAATTCTTACATTAGAAAAAAAATATATTGATATACATATGAAAAATCCTCATACTAAACAAAAAGTAAAAAAATACGGACCTATTACATCTCATACTTGCGGTTCTCATAGTGAATTACTTGTTCCAGAACATCCAACGATTTATTCAGAAGACTATAAATTTACTGACCATAAAGTAGAAGATTACCTTGGAAGTTATCATATGACACTAACTTTACCTCATTATAATAATATTAGCACTAAAGATTTTGTAAAAATGCATCAACATACAGCACAACAATTACAATGGATAGAACCTTTAATGATGACAGCATTTTTTAGTTCAGCACAATCTGGTGTTGGTAATAAAAATGAACCTGAAGGTAGTTTTCGCGTAATGAAAAGTGGTTGGGGTAATTTCGCAGGTAGTGATATTAGAGTTATGGGTTCAAAAGGTTTAGATAGAGGTAGTAATATAAAGAAAACATGGCGTAAAGGTTTAAATTTTACTGGTTCTAAAAAACTAAATGATTGTATTAAAAAAGCACCTGTCCAATATAAAAAATCAAAAACGGTTCAAACAGGTGATTTTCGCACATTTGGTGTTGAAAGTGATATAGAAAAGTGTAAATTATTATATAATCCTAGTGATTGTAATAAAGGAGGACGTGCTGATGGTGCTCCTATGAAACCACCTTTTGGTATGGAAATACGTATTTTCGACCACTTCCCCGCTGAATATTTAATAGAGTTAATGCGTATTATAATATTAGTTTCTGCTAACGCTCAAAGACACGCTCCCACTCAATATGTTTATAATGATAAAAGATGGATTTCTAGTATTCACGCTATTATGAAAGATGGTTGGAATGCTAAACTTGATGTAGTTTATGTTAATGCTCTTAGAGATAATTTAGGATTACCAATAAATACAACTTCTATTCTAGCATATGATATTTTTAAACAAATTGTTAAAGAATTATATGATATTAATAAAGATTCTTATATTAATAAACTTATGAATGAACATCCAGAAGTTGAACCTAAAGTTCCTGAAATTAACCGTATGTGTTGGGAACTTGCTTTTACACAAAAATATAATATTCAAATGATTAACTTAATGAAAAAACATTTTTACAATGAACAAAAAGTATCTGTTGAAGAGTTTTCTAAAATGTTAAAAAAAGATAAAACATTAGATTTTAGTTATTGGAATAATAATATAAATGATTTATTATATGCTTTAGAAACTAAGGAACACGTTTTATTAGATGTATTTAATGGTAAAATACAAACAATTACAATTAAATTATTTTAGAATTGTATAGAATATATTTTTTACTTTTTAATTTTTATAGTTTAAGTTTTTATACTTTATAGTTTATAGTTTATATTTTTAATTTCATAATTTTATATTTTTAGGTTTTAGTTTTTGTTTTAATTATATTATAAAAAAATAATAAAATAATTACTACTAGTACTATTAATAATAATAGTGAATAGTGCCATTAGGCGTCGTCATAAAATATGTTGGAGGTGGTGACATATTCCTAGAAATATTACGCATCTGTGCTTGATAATAGGCATTTTCTTGGTCTAGTTCTTGTTGACGAGCAACTATTTGCTGTCGCACAATTTCCTCTTGTCGAGCATTTTCTGCATGTTGTTTAACAATTTTTAGTTTTATAATAATTTCTTCTATCTCACCTTTTTTAGGGGTCCAAATATTTGGTAATCCAACAACAGCACAGTTTTGTTCCCAAGGGTAATCAAACTTATCGCCCATTTTCACTTCTTTTTTAATAATAAACTAAATTTTATATAAATTAAAAATCAATTTTATGAATAAATACTAAAAAAAAACTAAAATTATCTAAAAACTAAAAATAATAATTAATAAGATAAAAAATAATAATTAATAAGATAAAAAATAATAATTAATAAGATAAAAAATAATAATTAATAAGATAAAAAATAATAATTAATAAGATAAAACTAAAAATGTATACAAAATACAAATATATAAATTAATGCTCGCAAATACGATAAAGAATACTTGAACCTGTAGTTATATTATTTCTAGTAATTTCACAGACTTGATTAAGACGTAAGCCAATATATTTAGCCATAGGGTCGTCTCTTTTTATAGTAGGAAGTTGTTTAACATTACAATTTTTAATATTTTTTGCTTCTTCATTAGATAATACGCGATGTTTAGGAACCGTATTGTGATGACTAATATTAAATTTAAAGTTTTCTATACCAAATACTTGTATAAAATAATTTTTTGTAGTATATAAATCATTTACAAAATCTTCTTCTGGTTTGTATTTTGCTCCAACAGACATTAATAGTTTATTATTATTTATAATTACAAGTGTATCTTTTTTTGTAATATATTTATCATAAATATTAACTATTTGCTCTTTTATTTGTGTTGTTCCTTTAAACTTATTTTCAAGTTTATATTTAACATAAATTTTCTCAGTTAAAGAACTACTATTTTTTTTTTCAAGCAATATATCAAGCGGACCTATCTCTTCGCTCATATGAAATTTATTATTTAAATGCTCTCTAGCCATTATACTTATTTCTTCACTAGTATAATTATTAAGATGTTCCACATTATACCCTCTATCTTCCAACATCTCTAATAAATGCTTTCTTGATTTATAAATATCTACAATTAAAGACGACAGTTTATCTTGTTCATTACTCATTTTTAATTTTATAATTAATTATTTAATAGATATAGTTTAATAGAGATAGTTTAATAGAGATAGTTTAATAGAGATAGTTTAATAGAGATAGTTTAATAGAGATAGTTTAATAGAGATAGTTTAATATAATTTAGTTTAATATAATTTAATATGTTTAATAACTTATTATATTATAAACTTACAAATAATTCATATATTATATTAATATAATAAATATTTTCTAAATTCAATTTTTATATTTACTATATAATTAATATTTTTTAAATATATTTTTAATCTATTTTTTATGTTTAATTTTTAAATGGGTCTAGATTTTTATGTTTAATTTTTAAATGGATCTAAATTTTTATTATTACCATATAAATAACCATCATTCTTACTAGAATCTATTTCAACAACTTTAATATTTGTGTCAAAATTTACTTGGTTTGAATTTTGTTGTTGAACATTACCTCCTGAATAGTTAGGATTTTGTTGTGCTTGGTGTTGTTGTGGTTGGTGTTGTTGTAGGGGTTGTTGTGGTTGGTGTTGTTGTGGAGTTTGTGGTTGTTGGTGTTGTTGTGGTTGTTGTTGCATACCGCCATTTTGTGTTCCAAAAGTCATATTTAAGCCTTGTTGATGGTTTTGACTTGTAGGTGATTGTAATTGTGGATTATTTTGAGAAGACATCATATTATTAATACCTTGTTGTTTCGCATTATTAATATGGTTTAATTCACCACCATTTTGTATCCCTAATAAATTATTATTTAATTCTTCTATTGTTTTTACATCTTCATCTTCTTTTATTTCAAATTGTTCTCTTGTTCCACCTCCTATTAAATTTTGATTAGGATTATTTTGATTAGGATTAATTTGATTAGGATTATTTTGATTAGGATTATGTGATTGTGTATTTATATTAGGATTTAAATTTGCTCTTTGAAAATTTTGATTTAAACCACCATTCATAGAATTATTTAATACTTCATTATTATTTTCATTATCACTATCACTATTATTTTCATAATGTTCATTATTTATATTATTATTATTATTATTATTATTATTAAAATTGCCATTACCACCTTGTAATGAATTATTAGTACTCATAAGTTCTTCATTTTCATCATCTTCATTATCTTCATTTTCATCATCTTCATCATTTATTTTTTCATCGTCATTTTCATCATCTTCATTTTCGTCTTCGCTTTTAGTGCCTCCATTTAATACTTCATTTTCTTCATTTTCATTATCGTCGTTTTCATTTTCTTCGTCTTCTTCATTTTCTGCATCTTCATCATCTTCTTCATCATCATTATTTATATTTAATATTGTATCAATATCTTCTTCTGTCATTTCAATAATATTATTTTCTTCTGTATCATTATCATTTTTATTGTGTAATTTAAATAATGTATATACATCTAATTTTACACTCATACCTAAACCTTGTAGTTCTTGTATTAATAATTTAAATGTATAAGGAACTATTAAATTTACAAAATCAACAGTTTTTTGATTATATAAATTAACACCTTTAATTTTATCTTGAGTAATATTATTATAACTTGTATTATCATCAACTTGATATGATGTTATACCATCTTTAATATTATCATAAAATAAATTTTTCTCTGGATTACTAATTGTAATTTCACCTGTTGTTTTACTGACTTGAATCATAAATTTATCACTTTTTTCAACATAACTTTCTTTTAAAAATCCCCATATACCGTGTGAAAGTAGTGCGTCGCGTTCCATTTCACCCAATCTTAAACCTCCACCTCTAGCACGACCTGCTACGGGTTGTCTTGATGTATTATATAATCCACTAGGTTTAGGAATACCTTCTTTAACTGTTCTTGTTCCTGATGTACGATGATTTATTTTATCATCTACCATGTATTTTAAGCGTTCATAAAAAATAGGACCACTAAATACAGAAACCATCATTTGTTCTCCAGTAAGACCATTATATAATGTGCGCTCTCCCATAGATAATAATCCTAATTTAGTTTCTAGAATATCATTAATTTGTTCTGTATTTATAGTTTCAAAAGGCGTATATAATCCTTGAAATCCTAATTCTGCTGCTAAATTACCAAATAAGATTTCAATAAATTGGGTAACAGTCATACGAGTAGGATAACTAAAAGGGTCTAATAAAATATCAGGCGTAATTCCATCTTCAGTATAAGGCATATCTTCTTTTTTCATTGTTAATCCAAAAGTTCCTTTTTGACCATTACGAGAAGCAAATTTATCTCCCATTACTGGTTTTCTATATTGACACGTTCTTACTTTTACCATTCTATCACCATTACTATTGGTTTGACAAGTATAAACACGGTCTATTAAACTACCTACATTATCAGGTTTTACTTCGTTTGACATATCTTTATATACATCTTTATTACGGTCGCCTTTACCTTTCATATATTTTCCAATAACAATATCATCTTTTTTTAAATAAGTGCCTATTTTAGGTAATCCATATTTATCTAAATTTTCATATATAGTTTCATTATTATTTGGTTTTAATTGTTCATCTGTAGGATAAGTATCTATTTCACTTTTATACATTGGATTATATAAATGATGTTCTTCGCCAGTTTCGTGGTCAATAAGTTCATTATCAGAATAACGTTTATAATGACTTGTTCCAAATAATCCCATATCAATAGAAGATTGATTTGCCACCATAGCATCTTCTTGATTGTAATTATATTTAACAATGGCAACAAATACATTTTGACCATATCCTAATTTATCATTACCAATGATATTATTAAATCTTGTTGTTATTAAAGGTTTTTCAGGGTAATTGAGAATATAGGAAGCATTATCAATACGATTATTAAAATTCATAGCATAAGTTGATATACCTTGTTTCACTTGCTTACTTGAAAAAATAACACGAGGTCCAAAACTATATTGCATAAATGGTAATAAATGAACATTAAAACTAAGTATCATACTAGGATGTAATTCAACGTGTGTATATTTTTGTAAAGATGTATGAGAAATATTAAATCCAATAGATAATAAGGTCGTATTAAATTCTTCAGAATCAATATATTCAATAATAGCCTGTGTTTCTTTTAATTTTTTAATAGTATCCATTGTAGTCATACTTGTTTGATTATCTACTCCAATATGAGTAATATCTTTTACATCATTGCTATAAAAATCATAGTCTTCTTTTCTTTTTCCAAAACCAGTTAAAAAATCGTTAAATATAACTGTTTCTTCTTTTAATTTAGTAATATGATGAGGTTGTAATAATATATTATTTTTTTCAATGATGTATAAAGGTCTTATAAAACGTCCTCCATCAGTGAATATTTTTATTTCATTATTACTTCTTTCCCAAGAAATACTATTAAAAATATTTATTAATCCATTTCTTCTATAGGATTTAAATAACATTAAAAATAATTCGGGATTACGATGACATCCAATCCATTGTCCATTTATTATTACTTTGGTTAATTTTATTAATTCTGTAGGTAAAAAATCATCTAATAATTCTACGCCATTTTTTATACAAAAATTTATAATAGGTCTAGATTTAGACCCAAATGTGATATGTGCTATAATAGCAAGACCTTTATTTAAACCTACTTTTTGTCCTTCTGGTGTATCTGATGGACATACACAACCATATTGAGTAGCGTGTAATCTGCGTCTTGATATAGATACTTTACCACTATCACCAATATTATCAATTATTCTTCTAAGATGAGCAATAGTTAAATTACGTGTTAATCTATCTAATTGTTGAACAACACCTTTTTTTTGACCAATGTTTCCTATTTTAAGTTGTCCATTAAAATGTTTATTAAATTTTTCAATACTATAAATCTTATCAATATTAGATTCATTAATAATTTTTAAAATATCTTCCCCGCTAAATTCAGTATGATTAAACGTATATGTTTCATTTACTCTAACTCTAGCATTATAATGAACTTGTTCAAAAGCATCACGAAATAAAGTAGACATTAAAAACCCTGATAAATCTATACGT
>Ga0115556_1000879_pt1 | contig 20390 bp, 13 predicted proteins | sample COGITO_mtgs_1104_5_FD_87282 | JGI IMG/M metagenome (GOLD analysis project Ga0115556, IMG submission 87282) | Pelagic marine microbial communities from North Sea - COGITO_mtgs_110414 | ecosystem: Environmental > Aquatic > Marine > Epipelagic | place: Germany:Helgoland, sampling site Kabeltonne... | reverse complement strand
GTTGGGGTTCTTGTGTGCTTTTGTAGTTCGTTCGTCGTTTTCGATCGTTTGTGTGACTTTGTCCTTGTTGGCATTCTTTTGACAACAGATTTTAGGTCATTTTATTCTAACTTTCTGGGTCATTTTGGTTCTTTGATGCTCTTATTTGTGCCATCTGTGGGCTGTTCATTCCGAAGGTCAAAGTGTCAGGCAAGGAGGGGGAAATTCCCCTTTCCTGCTCGAGGTATTTTTGACAATTCTTGCTCTGGCTGCTTTTGACAATTTTTGTCAAAACCACGGCAACGAGAAGAAAGCCATTCACGAGATCGAAAACACCATTTTTGCTTCTGATTCCTTGCTCCTAAGCTGAATAATAAGAGGAGAGGGAAAAATTACCGTAAACAGACGCTCTTCCTTTTCGTTACAATCTGGCTACACTTTCTCCTAATTTGATCTCGGTCTTCTAGGTGGTCATCTGGCACCCACACCGCGTTTATCTTAATTACCCCACAATCGCCGCGAAACCAAATTTCTCTATGCATGTCCTGAGCTGAACATTCGTTTTGCTCATATGTATGAGTTTTGTTTTGATGGCCTCGGGGTTGTTATCGCTCTCACTAATGACCTTCTCAACATCAGGATGGTCGTTCATAATAGTTTTCCAGACGGTAGTGTCAACGATTTCGTGGCCTTTGCTGTGCAGTTCGTCCCTGATCATCTCGACCTGTTCCTTATAGGTGCGCGCCAATCGCTTCAATTCTTCGACTGCTCCTGTTTCCTCCGCGCTTGGGATCCCCTGCTCATTAATCAAACTGTTCTGACCCTGTGGGGAGCTAAGCTTTGCTAGCAAATTGCACGCCTCCTCCGAAAGCCTAGTCAGATCGATGATCTGATCTTCCGTAGCATCGAGCGATGCCGCGATTGTCTTAGCAGTTTGGATATTCATGTGCGTGGTGGGTGGGTGCCTTTTTTTTGGTTTGCGGAGGGTGTGCACGGTGAGGGTTTTCTGTATTCTTCCAGCTGCTGAGCAAGATTATATCGCCGCCTTGATCAAGTTTTACGAAAGCGCAAATTTATCTCCTTGCAATCTCCCCACCATTTTAATTCTTCATCACGACGAATACACAATTTGTTATAATCTCCTATTTAGACGAAAACAACGGTATGACAAGCACGATTCTGGTGACCGGTGGCTCCGGACTGGTCGGCAGTGCGATAAAAGCCTTCGTTGAAGAGAACCCGAACGAAGACGAAAGCTATGTTTTCCTTTCCTCCAGAGATGGTGATTTGCGAAGCAGGAGCGACTGCGATGCAATCTTTGAGAAGCATAAGCCAAAGAAAGTCATCCACCTGGCTGCAAAGGTTGGAGGTTTGTTCGCGAACATGAAACAGAAAGTGGAATTCTACCGCGAGAACATGATTATGAACGACAACGTCATGGAGTGCTGTCGCATTCACAAGGTTGATAAGTTGATAAGCTACTTGAGCACCTGCATCTTCCCTGACAAGACGACATTTCCTATTGACGAGACGATGCTGCACGATGGACCTCCGCACAGTAGCAATGAGGGCTATGCTTACGCCAAGAGAATGGTTGACACCATGAATCGTGCGTATGCAGAGGAGTACGGCTGCAACTTTACCAGCATCATTCCCACAAATATTTATGGGCCTAGAGATAACTTTAGCATAGAGAACGGGCATGTTATTCCCGGATTGATCCACAAAGTTTACTTGGCAAAGAAGAACGACACGCCCTTTACAATTTGGGGAAGTGGAAAGCCTTTGCGTCAGTTTATGTACAGCGAAGATCTGGCCAGGTGAGTGGCAGACGGCAGAGCAGTTTTTGGGTGAAGATAGAGCAACCGAACGAACTCAACTCACGACTCAACTCAACTCAACTCAACTCACGACCCAACCCAACCCAACCCAACCCAAATAAATAGATTGACGATTTGGACCTTGAGGGAATATCACTCGCCAGAGCCAATAATTATTAGTACAGATGAGGCCGACGAGGTTAGCATCGGTGACGTCGCGTTAATGGTTGTCAAGGCCATGGGATTCGAGGGAGAAGTAATTTACGACACGAGCAAGGCAGACGGCCAATTCAAGAAAACGGCAAGCAACAAGAAATTGCGAAGTTTTTTGCCCGACTATAAATTTATTTCAATGCAGGATGGAATCCAGCGGGCTGTGGATTGGTTCGTTGAGAATTACGAGACAAGTAGGAAGTGAAGATTAGGATAGTTTGGGGGATGACAGTAAAGAATTTCAAGAGACAAAGAATAGGAACATTTCCAACCAACCGATTCCGATTGGAAATATCGATTTCTCACAAAGCTTTTCTAGGCTTTTTCTCCAATGTCAAAATCTACTATCACCGAAATCCTTGTTAGCTATTAGCTAGAGAATGTCTGTGGCTGGATTCATGTTTAAGCCGCCAGATATTAGCTCTTGCACACTCGACCTCAAGCCCATTTCCGTTGCTCCCCCTCGCTCCCCCTTTCCTTCTCCCTCCTCGTCATCATCACAGTCGAAATGTGTCCGCGAACCCTCAAATCGAATGGAAAGTACCTCAATAAAGATACAGATTCCAAAGGAAATAGACGATGTTATCATGCAGATCTCCATGAGCGAGGTCACGGGTCCTTCTTCCATGAACGCAAATTGCATCACATTCAAATTGAGAGCTAGAGCAAACAAAAATAGTTGGAACTTTGCCTTCAGCGGAACCTCCAGTGAGCCAATTTGTTCCTTAGAGTAAATGTCTTTCATTACGGGAAAGACATACAGTCTGCAGCAAAGGAGACCCATCAAAAAGCCACACATGCTCGTCTGAGGAACGACGACACCTCCGCAGACATCCAAGAAGGGGAGTTGCGCCCCCTTCTGTTTCCAGAGGCATTTTATGGAGTCAGTTGTCAAGTAAAGCATGGGAGGAAGGGCGCCTATTCCATGAAACATTACCGTATTGAAGACAAAATCATTCATTTTGTTTCTCGGCATTTCACTGAGTAGATGCCGAGATCTCACGGCAAAGTATGACGTGCCTGGGTACACAAAAGCCCACACTAATAAATCATGCCAAAAGCCATTTATAAGGTACATTGATACGTGACAGACCAGCCCCCATAGGTTACAATAAATTACCACAAGAGGGTCCTCAGTGCGATTGTCCGGACTCGTCACACCTAAGATGATTATTCCAGCACCACAAATAGGCATTATACACGTGGCAGCCATGAAATACCAATCATCCCCAGTGGACACACAAAGAACCCAGAGACAAGGACAGACCATGGTTCCAAGTAAAATTGTGACTCTGTAGAGATTCGCCACACGTGTAAAATCTCGGGACGCATTCAGAGGTGCGTCAATACGCCTTTTCTCACTCTCGTTGCGTCGCAATCGACGCCTTTTATCTATCTCATAGCGCTCTGCAGCCTTCACAAAGTCAGAGTAAGTCTTAATCATCATTATTTCAGACAAGTTATGCGGATTATTGTTGTTCGCATGGCTCGCAGCAGTGTTTACTTTCATAACCGGCCTCTTTTTCGCCACCGACTCATTTGCTTTTAGTTTTGAATGCATCAGTTGAGAATGGCAACGAACGATTTAAAGCTTAAATTGAAGTTAGTTTTTTTTTGTGTTTTTTTTGTTTTCTAGACTATTGGATATAGTCGACCACATGGATCTCCCCCTGTACCTGTTCCACTCCCCTCTTCTCAATGACTTCGCTCTTCTCCCCTCCCCTCCCTTAGAAAATTCTACCCACTCGTCTTCTTACAGTTTCTTTTACGAGAAACCAGTCGCTTACACTTTTGCAACCCCTCCTGATGACAAGGAAACGTTATCCTTGTCTGCATACTGGTCTGAGGAGCGTGGTGACTATCAGGTGACCACCTTGGACTTAGATTCGCTCAACGCCAAAGGTGGCAACTATGTCTTTGTGCCTGAGCTTGACGTTGGCTACATCCTTGCCGAACCAGAGACGAACCAGGACACCCGCCTCGCGCCCATATCCCTGACCTACAGCGACAAATTTTCGACATCCGTGACCGCGCCATGGTCTGGTTCCGACGTGAACGAGCTCTTTGGCGATGATTTGTTCAGATCCTCCTCGAGAGTCCTCGGCTTTGCCAAACAAGGGGATTGCCCCAAGTGCAACACGGCCCTCTCGGAAACATTCCCCTCCGCTGGTGGTGCCGACTGCCCAGTTAAGTGCACTAGCGGGACGAATAGCGCGAACGCTATCTATCGTGTCGGGTCTAACGATGATATGAACTCTTCGGAGGGCGGCAAGAACTTCCTCGCTTCCATGAAAATTGCTGGTGACGTCGTGAAGTCCTTCGACTCCAGCGTTGAACCGGAGGCGGACACCAAAAATCACGTGTCTTTTGAGTACCTGTGCTGCCACACTGACGATGAGCTTGATGCTATGCGGTCGGTTCTTGACTCCATTGAGTGGGAACCTCAGGAAATAACTTTTGACCGCGTGAAAACCCGCATCGACAGCCCTTCAAAATCCGGCGGCCCACCTACCCACTACTCAATTTGTGTATTTCTTGACGAGGAGAGCAACAATAAGATGCTTGAGTGGGTGGGCAAGGTCGAAGCGGCCATGGCTGACGCTGGAGTTCCCGTGAACGTTGCGAGGAAGGATCAGGAGCCGTTCCACAGTACCCTCGCTGTCGTTGATGGGAGCACTTACCCCGTAGAGGAAGCGATGAGGGCCGTCAACGAGCTTGTCCCCCCTGGAACATGGACAGGGGGGGCGAAGCTTACGCTCACCAAGCCACAGTGGTAGAGGGAGGAGGGGGACGTATTGGCGGGCTGCAAGGTGCCAGGGTAGTTCAGCTCTCACGTATGTATGCGTAGCGATAGATGTTGAACTAAGTTATGCAGAAGTTTAGGAAGGCAGAAAAGAAAGAAAAAAAGACAAAAATCGCCAAAAATAGTACAACAATTGCTACAATTATTTATGCTTGCAGGCATCATCAAATCTTACTTATCAAATCAACTGAAATGAAATTACCACATGCCTGCCTCCTTCATGAGCTTGTCGTACTTGTCCCCCTTGCCGCTACTAGTAAGCTTTTCTATAGTTCTCTCCCCTGCGCCCTTCATAGTCGTCCGGTAGAACTTAGTTCTGCTGAAACATACCGGATGATTCTTGCTACCGCTTGGGAGCTCATTAATCAATAGACGTTTCTTGAATTCGTCCCTCCCGCAGCAAATTGTATAGCTAGCGCCGACTATGTCCTCCAACTTAATCCAATTGCTCTCCATCTCCATATAGAGTTCGTGATCTTTGTCAACCGCATCGTTCACAAAATCGTGGAAGCCCAATTGCTTAACCTCGTTAAAGGTCCAGAAAAAACTGACATTGGCAAAATTTCTTCCCATGGCATCACAGCACAGAGCCTTGAGCTGGGTGTGCTTGACTTTCCCCGTAGCCGGCTCTCTAACCAGTGGACTCCGCTCGAACTCGTTCACATCGAAGGTCATATTGATTAAGTTGTTCCTCCCGCTCTCTTCCAATGAAATCACAGCCTTGACACTCTGGTAGAATTTCATGGGGGGAACGGGTCCATTGGCGCGAATCACATCTAAACACATGGGACACTTCACATTACAAGGTGCGTGGTGTGGACAGAGGATGACACTCACGTTGGGAGGCGGTGCAAAAGGCGGAACGAGTTTAAATTTTCCAATCCACTCAACGACAGGTTTGCCCTTTCCAACACTGTACTCGCTGTTCACCTTGGCCATAAACTTCATGAGCTCTCCCTTGCTATGACCCATTCTCATGTGCTTCTTGACGCTCTCAGCATCTGGGTAGGTCTTTATGCAACCCTCAATGGGACAGATAAATGGAGCTGTGCTAGTATTGAGTTTATTAAACGGGGCCTTTTTCCAGGGGATGTCTTTGGGCCAGTAGCTGAGCAGAAATTGGTCAATCTGTGGAGTTGGGATTGCCAACCTATTCCGCAGTTTGTGCTGTTTTTGGTGTAATTCAGCTGCCTGGAGGCTGCTAAAAACGTGACCGCAGCCTGGATGGCCGCAAATGTAGCCCATTGCTGTCCTCTGGGGCTGGGCAACGATAGGTTCATCGACTGGGCGGGGCAAGACCTTGAGAGTGTGGGCGCTCTTAAACAGATTCTGCATACTCATCGGCCTCAGATCGCTCTCTGATCCTCTCCTGATGAGCCTTGTGGGAAATTGAGCTTGCGTCGCATCGGTAGTTATGTCGTGTTCCAAGCTCTTGCCAAAGTAATCCCTCAGGGTCATTTTACGCATGGTGTCAGTGATGTTGTACTGACTCGCCAAGCTGCTGTTGTCATCGCTTTGGATAAGCGATCCCGTGATGCTGCTGTTTCCGTCTTCGTCACCGATACTGCTCACACTACTTGCGCCACCGTCATCCTTGCTCCGCTCGAACGCATTTTCGCCTAACATGTTCCTCGCGTCCCTATTCTTGTCTTTGTTCGTTTTCGTAATCAAACTACTATGATCCTTGTTCTCCACATCGGGGGGAATTCCGATAGGTTGCTTGCGTTCCCTCGCCGTCGCGGGAATTTCAGCTTCCTTGAGTCTCTCCACAACATGCCTCTTGAACTTCTTCTTTTCCAGATACTCGTCAGTTTCTCCTCCTTTCGTCATCAACGCTGCCTGCGCGTCCAAGTCACCTCCGTCATTGATTGTTTTGGCCGTTGCCTTGGTCCCGCTTGCTCTGTCATGGAAACCAAGCCGCCTCAGCCCTTCCTCAAACTTTCTTGACAATTTCGGATCCGGGAGCATAGCACTTTCGATGCTGCGTCGAACGGAGGGGGCGATAGGCATGCCCTTGTCCAGTTTCCCATTCCGTATGTCCTTGCAAAGCTTCCTCCAGTGTCTCTCCATGAACACCACATAGTTAAAGCAAAAGTTTACAAACGCGACTTGATCGTCCACAAGGCAAAGAGTCTCGTCCCGCAATTTCTGGAGAATGAATAGATAGAGGTCGACGGCCTTGGTGGTGAGGCGTAGCTCCCCACCGCTGATCAAGGGAATCGGGGTGGTAATTTTAAAACCCTTCTCCAACTCGCTCATGGATTGTTCTTTCTTGGCAAAGATTTCATTTTTGCGCGTGAGGATTTCGTTTTCGTGATGAATCATCTTGACACTCTCGGTGTAAGACGGAGCTGCTTGAGACTTGACCAGGTGACCTACACTTTCGTACTGGTTCTGTTTGATTTCTTCCCAATGCTGATCACGAGTGGGCATACTATTTGTGCGCAAGATACTTCTAGCCATCTTTTCGCGCTTTACGAGCATGCTGTGGTGTGGCTGCGCAGCTGCGATGACTTCTTGCGTGGCAGCACGCGTTCTGTTGAGGACATTATTGGGATCATCGGTGTTGTTGCTGTTGTTGTTGTTGTTGTTGTTGTTGTTGCTACTGCCATTATGGGTGTCATCGTCGTTGGTGTCTTCAATGATCGATTTCATGGTGTTCTGGCGATTCATTTGGGTGCTCCGTAATTTTAGGAGGGGAGGTCGCGGGGGCTTAGGAGTTGGCGGGGCGTTTATTTCTTCGGAGGTAATTTTCAAGCCTCCCTCGCTGGTCATCAAGGCAACATTCTCTTTCTTGTTGCCGTTCTTACCCCCCTTGAGAATGTCCGCCATGGTGAACTGCGTCACCGTCATTTTCCGCTTCCTTTCCTTGTCGACCCCCATTTCTTTCTTTTCCTTCTCGATCTCGTAACGAGTCTTATTGAGCTCAGCATCAAGGGCCATTCCTCGTACCCTGGCGGGTTTTTCAAAGTCAGGTTTTTTCTCCTTCCGGAAGATATCATCCATCTGCTCCTGGCTAATGACACCGTCCACATAAACCTCGTCAAGGTTCGGCTCGGGAATCATTTCGTGGGCAGTCACGTAATGACCGCATGTGCATACGTTGGGGCTGGCGATCTGGGCGCAAAACTTGTTGCAGAGTACAACTCCATTTCTTATGCATTGACCGTACGAAATGCAGTCAGCACATATCAACCTACCATGGATGGCACAGGGTTTTTCATGACGGCGAGCGAATCGCAAAAATCGGTGGTAGTCGACCCAACCATCATTATGGAAGTCAAAACGTTTCACAAGGGAGTTCGCCTCGCTAAAAAGCAAAGGGCAACCCGCGCTATCCCACATGTCCTGCAAAGCACTTTTGAAGTCGATACGAGAGATGGCACCAATGGCATCCGGGTCATACTTACGGAAGAAAACTTCTCCAGCTTCCATCTCATCTTCGTTACTTTTCTCGTCTCTGACGAGGCTCTCAACCGTAGCAAGTTCGAGATCCCGTTGCTCGTTCATTTTTTCCCGGATTTCTTCAATGCTCATTGTGTTTCGGTTGCCACTTATCGTGAAGCGCTTAACGCCATAGAATGTGCGCGGGAGCATCATCTCAAAGGCTTTCCTGGGAAGCGTAGGTGCGAGCCAGTCCCAGAACATCTGGATGGACTTTCGCTCGTAATGCACGGCCATTTTGGCTAGAAAAACGTGACAGAATCGTTGGAGCTTGAGAGCAGCCTCATTGTAAGCAATTCGCCTATTTTGCACGAAACGGATGGCGAATACCTTTCGGACGTACGATTGTAGGACTGTAGTATTCGCATGGTTCCACATCCGCACTCTCCAGAGATGATCGAACCGCCGTCTACCTATTCTACCTCTGTAATATTTTTGTAGCATTAGCGAAGCCCAGACTTGACGTCTGAGCAGCTCTCGGTGCTGGCGCACTCGCAGGCGGGCAAGGAAGCCTTTGGCATATTTCTGGAGGGTAGCATGACCCCACTCCTCGTGCTCGTGCTCGTGGCGAACTTCGAGGGTTGACTTGACTGCATACATTAGTGCGGAAGCAACCGCGCGAAGCCCGCCACGTTGCAACACGGCCGCAGCTTTTTTTCTCCTGATGTCTCGTCGAGCCAAGTACCCTCGAGTCAGGCGTATGACGAGGTTTACGGCGTTGACGGTGTTCTTCTTTATCTCAGCAACTTCTTCCTTCTGTATATATCTACGAGCAATACACTGAATTTTTACAGCCGCTCGAAACCTTTTAAGTGCCAAACGCCGAATACCTATGTAACGTGCCTGGCGCATGCACTGAGCCTTGCGATAGGTGTTCTGGATCCTAAGCGCGTTGCTATTGCCCACCAATTTGATATTTGCTTGAAATTTTCTGTCCAAGGCAGTCTGCTTTCTCTTGTTGAAAAAACCCTTGACCTCGAGGATAGGCTTAAACTCAGCGGGAGCCTCATCCATGTCCGGTTCACCGGGCGGAGCGAGCGCGTGTCGCAACAGTTCTTCCTGGGTTTTTACTCGCTCTACCTCCTTCGTTCTCTTAATCATTCCCGGATAGGGCAAGTCAACTTTAACGGGGGGCTTGCCGTGTTTTGAGACGTAGTGGGCAACGCAGAGCCCATCTTCATTGGGGATTTGGATCCTCTTCTTAGCGGGATCACTGTCTTTGTGCAGCATGGAACATTCCGTCAGGTGCCAAGGGCACCTTCTGAAGAGCACTTTTGTGTCAGGCGATCGGAATACTGTGTTTTGACAGCACATTCCTCGTTCGGCAATGACATGCCTATTGGGTTTCCAGTCGCATATCGATTGCTCGTTAAGGGCACCGTTGTTATCATCGGCTTCAGCCTTGGCCCCCTTCATCTTAGCTGCCCCCCCCCCCGCTCCGCGCGAGGCGCGACTCACGCCTGGAATCCGAAATTTAGGCAGCTTGGGGGGCGGACGCTTCTGTTTTTGGACATAACATTCGTTACAAAGAGCGAACTCGTTGGGCTCCTTTATTTTTACCAAGTGGTCTCCGTGATTTTTATTGGGATCGAGACAAAACTTTGCGTGAAAGTGACAATATGAGAGTTGCTCAGGAACCTCGGCACCAAACTCATCCTTGTATCGCCTCCAGGGATGGACCAACTTCGCATTGTTACACAAGAATTTTACTCCCTCATCATTTTCTCCTCTCCATTTGCAGCCCAAGTGCTTCCGGTCCCCCCCCCCCATATTTATATCGTCATCATTATCGGTCATATTCGTAGAACCGTGCCAATTCATTCCCGACTTAAAGTCAATCTCAGAGTGGTCCATGTCCCATTGTCGAGCTTTGTCAAAAATGCTCCGTGTCAGTAGTTTCATATAGGCATGTCCCTCGGCACCTCCCTTACTCTCCCCCCCCCCTCCTTGCTTCGCATCCCTTTCTAGGCGCTTCATTTTCTGGCGTTGGGTTTCGTAAAACCAGCTTTTCTCCATCACCATTGTGGCCTTTGTCTTGTTGAAGTCACTGAACGACATTGCGGTGTCGTTCTTCATTATAGTAAGAGCCTCTTCGTGGAGACCCTGGCCCAACATCTCTTTGAGATCCTACAGATAAAGGGTTAGTAATTGGGACATGCACGGTGAAATGCAAAATACCAAAGCAACGAACACAAACCCAATCACTCACACACTCACACACTCACACGCTCACTCACTCACTCACTCACTCACCTTGCACTTGCCAACCTCAGCCTGCATTCCCTTGATGTCATTCAGCTCAAACATCGCGTCGTTGGCTTCTCGGTAAGCCTTAGTGAGCGGGACCATTGAGAGCAGGGTGGTTGTCATCGACGCCTGCACCATCTTCTCCGTCACCTCTGCATCCCCCTCATCTTCAGAATCAGTGACCCATTCATACGAGCTATCAGAGCTGGCATTGTCCTCATCCTCAGCTTGGGCCTTCGAACGGCGGTCGACGACGACCATTATATCGCTGCAGGGGTCTACTTCAGGAGAGTTTGATTGAAAGTGGTGATCAGAAGTTTAGGTCATAGTCCAGAGTTGGGAGGTTGGCGGACTTGCAAGGAATAGAGATGGACAAACTCCCAAACCTTGTTACTCAGTGGTATTCTCGTTTATCTGACCGTTACTGTCCGCGGTATAAATAATTATAATGACGTTTTTTGAGGGTGAGAATTCATACCAAACTCTGAGCTTTCTCACACTTCGAACACTCTCTCACTTCGGACTCGTGGAGTCGTGGAGACCCACGTCAAACGAAAACCACCTTAACAGAGAAGTTATTAAAATCAGATTAATAAACCCCTGCCGAATATAAATTAGTTCTCTCAGCAAATCTTCACAATTTCGCCAGTGCGACAGTTCTTACCTCGTCACGAGTGGTTATCTCAAAGAAAAGTCACCAACTTGCACACAGCTTCTTGCGAATAACAACCAGCACAACACACCCCCACCAATAAATTCGATTGATTTGAGCTCCTTTTTCTTCCCTCCGATTCTTTGACTACGAGCACCTTCTCGGGCAGGCGACCTGTCACTTGCTTAATCCCCCCCTCTTTAAAATGCCAAAATTTCTGGAGTCTATGAAGAGATTGTCAACTTTCTCAGCAAGCTTGGCTGGTGCTGACGCCGTACAGGGCGAGGTTTTCATAGCGCTTAGGGAATTCGAGCTCGACTTCTCTACGAGAGAACCCACAGACAGGAACCCTGGTAAGCTTGACCCTGGCGTCATTTCAACTCAGTTGCATTCTGGCAAATTTCTCTACATTGAAGTGGAGTCTATTACAAATCTGCCGATTAAGGACAGAAATATCATTACGAATCTTCCGGATACATTTATTGTAGTCAAACTGGGGGATACTGAAGTAGCCCGCACGAAGACGGTGTATAATTCATGCAACCCACATTGGTACGATGAATGTTACGAGGTCCCATCCATTGTCTATCAAGAGAGCGGTGGGAAAAGCAAGGTTGTAACAGTGGAGGTGTGGAGTGTGAACACTTTTATGATAGGAGAATCACTGGGGGTAGCAAAATTCACGGTTGATGCTGCGAAATTCAATGAAAAACAGATTACAACGTACAGTAAGAAACTGGTTTCTGACCATAAGGTGATAAAGCCGTCCTTTACAATTAAAGCGAATGGTTCGAAAGACAGAGTATTTGATCAGCTAAAGCAGGAGGGGAAGATCGATGAAGGTGGCGCAGCGATGCAACCGAATTCTCCTCCTGGTAGGCAGTGGAACAAACTTAGGAATAGGATTCAGGCGAGCAGAAGCAGGAGTGATTTCAAGGTTCCCAACCCCAACCCCACCAGACGAATTCAAGATCCTGCAGATAAGCTTCAGTTTAGTGAGTTCAAGAGCTCAAAATCGACCCTTGTAATGGCCTTGGTAATAATAGTATGCTACTTGTTCTTAGGTGTAATTTCATTCAGTTTTGTCTTCGAGAAGAGCTGGTCGGTGAGGGAGAGCTTATATTTCAGCGTGGTGACCTTCACCACGGTGGGATACGGTGATTTGTACCCAACAACCGAAGCAGGTCAAATATGGTGCTGCTTCTTTGCCTTGATCGGAATTGGTATTATTGGTTACGCACTCTCCATCATTAGTCAAAATCTCGTGCAGATGAGTATTAATGCGAGCACAAAATCGACTCGTAAGAAGAGGGATGTGGATGTAACCGAAATTTACGACGACAATGATAGCGAAGAAGTCAAGAATGAAAAAATTGAGGCTCACGCGAAGAAGATGCAGAAGATTGAGGACAAGGAAAACAAGGAGAAGAGGGACAAGGCCATTCAGAAGATTGTCAAATCGCTTTACCCAATTGTTGTCACGGTGATATTGGGCGCTTTTGTGGTAAAAAATGTCGAGGAAACATATGTGTTGGACGAAAATGGGCAGAGTGTGCAGGACGAAACGGGAGCAGATGTTATGCGGCCTTGGACCTGGGTTGAAAGTTTTTACTGGTGTGTCATTACAGGTGCGAGTGTCGGGTACGGGGAGTTCAGTTTAAAGACACCAACATGCCAGTGGTTCAGTATATTTTTCATTCCTTTGAGCGTCGGTGTGATTGGTGCCGCGCTAGGTAAAATCGCCAACATTTATGTCGAGAGAGAAATCGAGAAGGCGAACGCCAAGCTACTGGGACGGGAGCTTACCATGGAAGATTTAGATAATATGAACACTGATGACGACGGTGAAGTGAGCGAGCTAGAATTTATTGAATTCATGCTTAAAACAATGAAAAAAGTCGACCAGAACTTGCTCGACGATTTGCATGCTAGTTTTAAGAAGATGGATGCTGATGGAAGTGGGAGTCTCCAAAAGGAGGATCTTGAGCTGCTGGCCAAGAAAAAACTTGACCTCAGTAGGAAAATGAAGATGCTAGCATACAAGAACAGCCTTGAAAGGAGCAGCAGGACTACTTTTTCTGATCGAGCAGGCATATACCGGGCAGGAGGAAACAAGGTAGCTAACGAAACGACTGATTGAGTTCGAGTGTGTGAGACATGAATAAATACGTGAGCGAATATGTAATACGAAATATGTAAAAAATTATGCAATTGGATTTGGCAGCTAATAACCGGTCATTGCCTTCTTTTTCTGTTGTTCATCTCCATTGTACTTTTTTTAGCTTCAACCAAACGCCATTCACATGCATAACCTAGCAACTACATCACACCATACACAAGCAAGCGGAAACACATCACTCATCACTTAGGAATCTTGTCTTCAGGGTAGTCGAAGGCACCAGTAATCCCAATCATCTGCTCCGCTTCCTTCTTAGCCAAACCCCGCTTCTTCACCAAGTAGCTCTTGCAGGCAAAGACGTTGTCTGTCCATCTGTTTGCCGAGTCCCTGCACATCCTCAATTCCTTCCTCAGCTCCTCAACCACTAAGGGGTCGTTCTCTTTCAGCAACTCAAGCTCCTTCTCCCTATCCTCCTTTTCTTTCTGCAAGTCCTGGAGTCTCTTGAGCTGCGAAGGAATAGTGAAGTATGTTAGTATACCATCAACTTTTCTGAGCATCGCTACTCATGCCTTTTGGTTCTGCGAACAGAGAGAGAGCGCACTCACCTTTTTAGCTCGCGTTCCCTCCGAGTCTTCTTCACGGCCAACTGTCACTTCAGCGAGCCTCTTGCGGCCATCCTTGATCCTTTCTTCGCTTACTGCCGCAGAATCTCTCATCGCTTCCAACTTGTTCAACATCTCCCGATCCTTGCGGCTGGGGAAGCTCCAGAAATAAATTGTCCCCCCAATTTTTTCGCTCATCACCTGATTGTTGTCCACTAAGCTCTGGTTCGTATCCACAATAGCACCCTGAGACACACCCGCTTTAGTGGCTAGCGATATAATTTCTTTCTGCGTAATATTGGCGAGTGAGCCACAGAACTTCACAGGTGTGCCAAAACCAAACAGAAGTCTCTTCACAATAACCCCCTGAAAACACAACTCTACCTCACCTCTGTGAAAACGTCCTTGCTGCTGTGGTAGATTTTCAGAATACAGGCGCTCTTCTCCTCCGCCGACATACGTTTACTCGCAGGCGCCATGATCGTCGTCGGAAACTGAGTGCGCACGAGGGCAATCAACAATCAGAAAAACAGCGGCGGCAAGATGAAAGAACAGCAGAAAAGCAAAAATTAGGGTTAGTCTCGGATAGTTTTTGGGACGTATGGTAGTAGGGGAGGGGCTTGGACGTACTTTTAGGATTTATTTTTGTTTTATTAAAGGTGAGAGGATTCCGTGGAAGGAAAGTTCGAATCGCAAACTGTGCAGGACAAATTTCTAATTTTTAACCCAATACTCGTAACCACAGCTTTCGAAAAGCTGCCTCCAGTTATCAATCTAGATTCAAGAACCATCCAATCATTTTTTTCCGCTAACACGAGTTAATTAAAGTTGACCAAACCGTTCGTTCGAAAACGTGCATATTCCCCAGATATAGAATGCCCCTGAGTGTGCGTTCACCGTCTTCTGAAAATGTCATGTCCCCCGACCCCCCCACTCCAAGAATGCAAAAAATATCACCTTCATTCACTGCTCGCCCGGGATGCTCGGCGTCTCTATCTCCAGTTGAGGGGGTAGGAGCTTCTGTGGATATTTCCATGTCCAGCAATGCCTTGAGCAGTATATCGTCGCTGGACTACCACACGAACCTCGTGGATATACAGAATGCTTTCAGAGAGGCAGAAAAAACGTTTTTCCACGACGAGATGTGCATTAATGTATTGAAGGTGAGAAATGATCCCATCGTTTGTTGCTTTGTTTGCCCTTTCTGACATATACACGCTTTCATCACGTCATGCGGTCGCAGGAGTGCGTTTATAGGTTCGAAGTCGAGGACGAGAGCATGGAAGAGAGTATGGAAGAGACAAGAGACGAAACCCAAAACGATGTGAGCGAAGTAACTGAAACGACAGTTAGCATCTCAACCACCGCGGTGGAGGAAGAAAGTACTGAAAGGGTTGACGAAGACGAGGGGGAAGACGAGGGGGAAGACGAGGGGGAAGACGAGGGGGAGAACTCGCTTGAGAACTCGCTTGAGAACTCGCTTGAGAACTCGCTTGAGAACTCGCTTGAGAACTCGCTTGAGATTAGCATCACTGATGCTACTGTCAACAACAAGACTTCCACAACGCCTGAAGGTGCCCCTCCCCCAGCAATTGAAGCATCCCATGCCAACGACGAGGACACAAAAAAGACAACAAATAAGGCAGCTGCGAAAGCAGCGCCCATCATCTTCGGAGGCCTCGGCAGCCTTCCTGCCCCTCCTTCTGATACCTCTATCGACATAGTAGCTCCCTCCGCCAAATCCAAGCATGCTGCTGCCTTTTCCCTCGCGGATGTTGGTGCACCTGCTGCCACAGTTGCCACTCCAGACACAGTTTCTGACGCAGTAGTTGCCGATGATGATGATGGTGACGATGGTGAGAGAAAAATTAAGAAAGAGAAAGTCGGGAAGGAGGAGGTTGTCAAGATGGATGTCAACATGGAGCCGATGAGATCTTTACAACAGTCCCCAAAAAAATCTCCACAACCGGCACGAATAATTTTGCCAGAAGCACAGCAAAAAGAAGTAATGGAAGAAGAAACTGAAAGCTTGCCCGCAACTGAAGCCGCCATGATCTCTCCTCGTCCATCAGTACCTATCACCACAGCGACAGCTACAGAAGTGACAAAATCGGTTAAGAGCCGCCGCCGATCGAATCGCCGCCGGAGCTTGGCCGTAGGCGTAGAGTCGGGAGATTGCCTCCTTGGGAAAGAAGTTGAAGAGGAACCATCGCGCGAGGAAACGCCCCCACAGAAACCGAATCCAGAGACTACTGAAGTGCAACTCCCAACCATGAGCACTTCTCCAATCCCTTCTCCAACCGAGACAACGACAAAACTCCGTCGATCTCGGCGCCAGTCTCTTGGAACACGACCTCCCACCTTTGTCGAGAGCGCAGCCATCGATCCGCCCAAGAGCGCCGCGAAGAAGAGGAAAAGGGTGGCGAAGGAGGAGCACACCGGCGTGGAAGCGTCCCCCCCAGACTCGGCGAGCATTGCTCCGGCGACAGTTGTTGCATTACCAGCGGAGGTGTCTTCACCTCATCTGATTCCCTCCGCGAATGAAATAGTTAACATACCAGAAGTGTCGTCATTAACTCCTCCCCCGGTGGTGGCGACTCCTAGGTCGCGTAGGAGCAGCACCAAAAAGAAGCCTTCCACACCCGCTACACCATTTGTGGAAATAGTTGCAGCTGATGGAATTGTTCCTAACACCACTAGTAAGAGTAGCAGTAAAAAGCGCCGCCATAAGTCCGTATCTATAGCCCCAGCTACAACAAACGGAGGCGGTGGTGCCTCGACGCAGGACTGGGCGAAGCTAGCTATGGAGAGCCGTCGCCGTGTGCAACAGGCAAGAAAGGGCAACGCCGGGAGCACACCTTTCCCCCTCAAGCTCAAGGTCGAGACGAAGGAAGATAAGACGCCGCCCAATCCTAACCCCGAAACGACAGGGCCAACAAAAACAAAACAACTTCCCAAATCCACCATAAAAAAAAAATTCAGGTACTCGCCTCGGCACAACGTTGACACACCCAAGGTCTTCGACACTTCCAGTACAGAAATATCCGTCGGCCCGCCCTCAGACGATGAGCTCGAAACAAGCCAGCCCAAAGTCTTGGAGCATTCCTTTGCCCTTTCTGCTACTAACAGTAGCTTCGGCGAGGTTAGTTTCAACAACAACAATAGCAACGCGAAGAACAGCAATGACACGAGTGTCGACACTGTTGATATGACGGAGGAGAAAATTACTGCCGAGGATATTGCAACGAAAATTGATGAAATGTTTGGCGCCTCTGCTAGGAAGACGACATGCATCGCCGCTCGTGTCTTCGCTGCCGCCAAACTGCTCGAGGAGGACAGCGACTGCAACGGAGACAGCAATAGGAGCAACGATAACAACAAAATGAAGAAATCAACCATGAAACTGGCTAAGCTTTTTGTCGATGCTGAGATTACCGGAATCGAAAATTCACCGAAAACGGAGGGAAGGCTTCACTTCTGTAATTACGATTTTAGTGCCGTCGAACCCCCTGTTGATATCAAGATCGGAAGTAACGAGGCCCTCGAGAAGAGTGTCGTGAAAATTGCCGCCATAGTGAGCGAGCTCGACAATATCCAAAAGCAGCCTGAATCTACCGAACCACTGGCGAAATTGCAGTCTTCTCTCCAGACTATCCTCGGCACGAAGCAACTGTCAATGTATGTGCGGCAGCAGTGTTCCTTGACGATGCCCGATCCAGCTCGTGACCCCGCCTTGCGCTTTAAGGGGGCCGCGAGATTCTACTTGGCCGAGGTCAACGCAGCGCTCTATGCAGTGACTGACAGCGACTCGAAAGAAAATGGTATCGAATCACCTCTCCGATTCCGTCTTGGAGAACTGCTGGGGGCGACGTGCCGGTACCATCTTCGATGCCTTTTTAATGCTGTTCCTCCAAGCTATACCACGCCAAGCAAGAAGCACCCGGCGCCTGACAACAGCAGCTGTCGCAGCAACATTCACCAGATCGTCATGATGGAGGCAACAGACGATCAAGGGCGCGACTCAGCTGCAGCCGACGGGAGCATTAGCTCGGTGCTGAATGCGGCGCTGAAGCACATACATGAATTCTTCATGCGGATTGACGACTTCACTTTATCTGGCGGGAGTGCCGGGACTACTCGTGGGGGCAACTTCTCTTTCTGTGCTTCAGCCGCCTCAAGAGGAAATGGTAGTGCGCTGACGGAAGACGAGCTAAGCCAAGTGCTATTTGATGTTGAAGTCGCCCACACCGCTATCGTCGGCGCGAGGGCGGCAAAATTTGTCACCAATTTACTCTCCTGGCCCGGCGTGGAAGAGACTCTAGCTGAATTTGGCGGCTGGGAGAGGTTAGAGTTCTTCGGAGGGCACTTTGAGAAACTGAATCTGATGCTTGTGACCAATGACGAGGCACACTTTTCGCTCTTGAGCAACATTGAAAAATTGAAAACTAGTTTACGGGAAAAGGAAGATTCAATGAGCCTGGCAGAAAAGGCTGGCAAGAAAAGCATTGCGGGCCTCTGGCAGAGGTTCAGATGCGGAAGCATGAATGCAGCCGCGATGCGAAGGAACCCTAATCTCGCACTAGTCAGACAAACCATGGTCGACGGAAATTCACAATTGACCTACCCATCCTTGGCGGAGCCTGCGGAATGCGAGGAAGAGGAATATTGATCATGACGCGGAAGGAGGGGAAACAATCGGAGAGAGAGCCTTTCAGACGGGGGCTACATTAATATTTAACTACTGTAACAACGCATTTGGAAGGAAGGATTTTTGGCAACACAGAAGCAAATCAATCTTGTTATCTATTTCAAATGCTTCGAGACCTCCTCACCACTGTGCATTACACTTGTGCGTACTGTAGCGTACTCACGGGTGCTAAGAAATGCTTCAATACATCTCGGAATTTTGGGATGCCATATTTTTCTTGTACGCATTAACTCATCATATTTTTCCGTTTCAATTAGACAACCCACGCTGATGGTCCACACGTATATTTCAATGCTCGCTGTGTTGTTTTTATTGGCATTCACGAAAGTGTCTGCTTTTTATGACCCTGCGACGATGGTGATATCCCGCCCCCATCCGCGTGCGGCTGCATTACGCGGTCGATCTTCCCTCCATATGATAAAATTTTTCCGGCGTTGGAAGAGAGACACAATGGATATCCCTTCTACTTCCCCAACTGAGCCTGATTTGCCCCTTGACCCCGAAAGCAAGAAGTGGAGGGCACCCCAGCAGATTACCACCACTTCAACCAACCACTTTTCAAGGCACATGACCGACGACGATAAGGAGGCCTACGTGAAAATGGTAACGGACAATAAGCGATTCGATAGGGGAGGCGGGGCGGATAGCCGATGGATTATTAACAAGAACGTTGGCAAGCCCAAGAAGATCAGGCAGGAGCTGCCCCTGGAGAAGGAGGAGAGGGAGAGGGCCTCCCGTATTCCTAACAGCACAATTGCCAATGAGACTGGGGTGCCATCGGAATCTTGGTCGTCAATTCTCGGCAGGCGGAAGGCAAAGGGAGGCACCAAAGACGCGACTTTCCCGTCCAGGAATTTGGATGAGGAGGCCAAGCAAGCTTTCGTCAACATGGTGACAAGTCAGGGTAGGTTTGGTGCCTTCAAGGCCGTCCCGAGTGCCGAACCAGACGACGCGGTTAGCGATCTCGAGGAGGATAGCCGAGATTTTGATGCAATTGCCGTTCGCGATGCCGGAGTTGGCGATGACAGTAATTTTGAGGAGGCGGACACTCTCGTTGACCGGGAGCTTGATGACCAGGCGATCGCCCTACCAACAGCGGTTTCAGGCGTGAAGGTTTCGTCAGCCTTCTGCCCCCCCTCCCGTGCTCCAGCTATCCCCACTGTTCCCAACACTCCTACCACCCCGAGTACCGAAAACCCCACACCTTCGGATGCCTCCTCCTCCCCCACCTCGCCATCCAACCTCGGCGCCCGCCTCGAGGAGGCAGCCGTCGCTCTCGAGCAGGAGCTGGCCAAGGCCAACGCCGCCCGGAAGGCGAGGGAGGCGGAGAGGGAGAGGGCGCGGGTTGCCGCCGAGAAGAAGGCGGCGAGTGTCCGCCTCGAGGAGGCCAGGGAGAGGCAGAGACTCCTTGAGGAGAGGGAGAGGGAGAGGAGGGAGAAGGAAAGGGAGCTGATAGAGAGAGAAGAGACTGTGCGTCTGGCGAAGGAAGAGAAGAGGTAAGGACATTTCGTGTTTTCGTTTTCACGTTCCGTTCGATTTCACGTTCCGTTCGATTTCACGTTCCGTTCGATTTCACGTTCGATTGCACGTTCGATTGCACGTTCGATTGCACGTTCGATTGCACGTTCGATGTTCACGTTCGATGTTCACCTTCTAACTCTAACCCCTCTGCCGTTCTCCTCCCCTCAGGCGGCAGCTCGAGGCCCAACAGGACGCCTACTGGGACGCCCGCGTCCGGGACGCCCCCCCCCCCCCCGGCGGCCCGCCCCCCCCCCCCCCCCCCGCGCCCCACCCCCCCCCCCC
>Ga0115556_1000878_pt1 | contig 20392 bp, 12 predicted proteins | sample COGITO_mtgs_1104_5_FD_87282 | JGI IMG/M metagenome (GOLD analysis project Ga0115556, IMG submission 87282) | Pelagic marine microbial communities from North Sea - COGITO_mtgs_110414 | ecosystem: Environmental > Aquatic > Marine > Epipelagic | place: Germany:Helgoland, sampling site Kabeltonne... | reverse complement strand
CTCCCTCCCCCTCCCCCTCGCTCCCTCACTCCCTCCCCCTCCCCTAAGACATGTCCCTGTAGCCCTTCCAATCTGTGGGGCACGTGCCTCCATAATCATGCACTATGTGGTTCATAATATTCTTCGAGGGGCCGTCTCTGCCGTTGGTGATCTCTAAGGTTCTGCTGAACTTTGCCATCGCACCTTCCCAGTCTCCGTCAATGAAGAGTTTCATACCAGTCGCAAAAGTACTGCGAATATTGTCGTCCATGTGTGTGCGCATGATAATAAGGTCTTCGTCGCTCTCCCAGGTGGCAACACTGTAGGGTTCCAAAATAATTTCTGGAGCGTCGCCCATGGAGGTGGGGTCATGATGTTTCTGGTCTATGGCCGCTATTGATGGGCGGGGTCGGGGGTTGGTGGAGCTAAGGTCTGGTGAAGTTTCTTCTCCTATCTTGGGGAGGGTGCGTTCCCCTCGAGCACTGGGTGATCGCTCGTCAAATGTTGGAGAACGGTGGGAATTCCTCTTGAGCATGCTTGCTCTAGCGCCGTTGTGGTCCATTGATGTTCTCTTCATCGTCTTTCTACCACCATGTCCGTGTCGGTGCCCGTGCATATTTCCGCGGGCGGAGAGCTTTCGTTTGTCATAAATGACATCACTTGCTACTGGATCATTTTTTGGGATGGTGAAGTCTACATCTGGATTAACATCGTAAGTGTACAAACCTGTGACTTCGTCAGACTCAGATTTCTTGATATTGTCAACCTGACGGCACCACTTTTTTACATGGGGAGACAGAAGCTTAAAGAAGGGCTCACTCATGAGCACCGGAACACCATATTCCTTCGTGCTCGACTCCAGGAACTCGGCCCAGTTGACATGGGGAGAGATGTAGCTGGCATCGATTTTTTTGTCGCTGCCGATGGCCCCCTCAACAGCCCAGCCTTTGTGCAGACCGCAGCCCATTTTGCACTTATATCCGGGCATCCTTTCAAAGAGCATAGCAAGTGCAGAAGTGGAAAAGTTGCATATGAAATCCTCATGTCTCGCCATCTCCGCCGTAGTTTTAAGCAGTGAAAGAAGAGCCTTATCACCAACAAACTCTTGGTCTCCGCCATTGCCCATCTTGGCTTCGTCGAGCTTCCACGTGAGGAGGAAAGCGTCGCCAATGTTCTTGTTGGCGCTGCCGTCACACTGAACGACTATTCCGTGGAGAATGTGAGCTATTCTGTTGACGAACAGCATCACCTCTTCCTGGAGACATTCAGTCGTATCAGTGAAGTTGCGGATGTCACAGAATCCAAATATTGACTCGATCTTCTCGGCATAGCCTAAAAGGTTCATTTTGCTGTGATCGCCATTCGCCAGATTCTTGCTGATAATCTCAGCTCCGGCCTCGCCGAAACCTACCCGCATTAGGCCCGCAATCTTGGTGATGGTCTGTAATAACAGAGTGGTCTCCATCCCGTCTTCGTTGTTGTCAATATCAGACTGCGAAATCGACGTGAACTCCTTCTTGAGTGGGTTCTCACTGATTTCTCGCACAAGCTGGACCATTTTCTCAATCGGTATGAGAACGAGACGATTTACCTCCGAGCTGAACTGCATCGTCCCGCCTCCGAGAAGGATAATCACAAATGTTGTCAACAAAATGCCCAATAGGGCGCTGTCTTGGTTCTCGTCGCGCTTGTAGAAGTAGAAAGTCAGGTCGCCCTCAGAAATCTGGTCAAACTCGTTGGGGCGGAGTGAAGTGATAATGTCGTTGTAGCTATTGATGCCCACGAAGGACGAATCCGATAACATATCGTTAACCTCGAAATTATCGCAACTGTTTGCGTTGCATACACCAATGCTCATGCCGATGCAGTTCATGGTCTCATCTTGAAAGATAAAATCCTTAATGTCAGCAACCGAATCGTCCTTTGCGTTGTCTGCGCTGTAAACATCATAGAAGGAAGCCACAAAGAAGTTCTCGGGTGTCTTCATTCCCGCGTAAATCAATGTCGTGTCGACGCCAAGCATAGGAATTGCGACCAGCATACCGAGGATCATTACGATAACGCGCTTTGTTGTGAGATCAGACATGGCTGCACCTACGTGGCTCTCAGGGGGGAGGTTCTCAACATCGTCATCCTCCTCAGGGACAACGTGCTTACCGTCCTTGTCCTTCTTTTTATCTCCAGAAAAGTATTTAAAAAGCTTAACAAGGCGGAGTAACCTGATCATTCGAATAATGCGGACGACACGGCCAGCACGGGCACCAGCCTTGGACGCCTTGCTCGCTCGGGCGGCATCCAGGTTGTTGTCTCCGCCCTGGGATTCTGCTGAGACGTCTGCTTCGTTCGTCCCAAGGACATCAAAAGCTTGAATGTCAAAAATCATGGTGCTCGTTGCGACCAAATCCAACCAGAAATAGAAGCTGGCGAACGCCAAGGCCCTCCAAAGCCGATATGCCAAGCCATCATCGTGGTGTTGTTCCAAATCTTGGCTAAAGTCAAGGGATGGCAAGGAAAAGTAACCATCTTTGAAAAATGCAAAGATGAAGAGCTCAAGAGCAAAGAGAAAGAAAGCGGTGCCGCTCAGCCAATCGAAAGCAGGATCGGCATCGATCTCGGTGAACAAAACACGGAAGTCATCAGCATATAGAGCATAAAGGGTGAAGGCAGTCATAACCCCTGCCATCCCATTGCTTTCCATCAGATCCATGAGTTTACCTTGAGGAGGGGGGGGGGGGCCCGAGCTTTTATCCGCGGGACCGGAGGTTGGGGTTACTACAGAAGACATGAAAAAACACAGGTGAAAATTTTAGTAAGGCCGACTGTAAGACGGGATATTTGTTGTCGGTGTTCTGTTGAATTATTTGAGGTGGGCGAATGAATTTTATACAAGAAGCAGAATATTGCAGAAGACGGTCGCGAAAGCGTAACGATTTTTCTTCAAAGGAGAAGGTGCACAGTGTGGCCTGCAAAGGGACGGGCGGGCACCTGCGGGAGTTGGGGTTGGAAGATTCTGGGTAGGGCTGACAGATTAAATCCTGATAATTCCTCAAAGTGGTCGGATCAGATGATGGTGCCCAGCGTAGGTAAAAATCTTTCGAGTTCCCGATGTAGAAAGTGGGACAGGACAATTGAGATGGAGCTGCTGCTGAAACTGATGCGATCGAGCGATCGAAAGTCGAAAGGCAACTAACTAACTTTGACAGGGCATCCAAGATTTAATTCCCCCTCAATTAGTAACCGCGAAAAAATCACCACACCATACACGCGACTGATTTTATCTGCTGCAGATACCTTTTATTCCCATCTGTCCTCAACCAATTCATTGAGAGTGCCGCTGCCAAGCCTGAGGATCTCGAGATCCCCCCTCTAAGACAATGCCAATCTCACCCAATCGTGTGACTGATATCGACTGGTCTCTCAATATGGCCATGGCGAGTAATCACCAGTCGCAAATCAACAAGCCAAACTTGCAATTGAAAGTCTCGACGATTAACGCCAAAGGTGAGAAAGAAGACAGAGTTGTGGAAATGGGAGAGGCAGAGCTTGACCGCTTGCTGGCAGAAATGGAAAAGATTGAGAATGCAACCTTATCGATGGCGAAGTAAGTTTAACGTTAGTAGGCACGCTGAGCGTTTTACGCACACAGCAATCGATTTATTTTCATTTAATAGCATGCCAACTTTCTTGTGTTTTATTTTTCTTCCGGACCCCCACAAATCTACTGAACCACTTCGCTCTCTTCCTTCCGCCAGTATCCCACCCACGGCAGGAAACTCGTCCCCAGAAACTTCCACCTGAATCGCTCCTCCCCGCTCGTAAGCTCAGATCCACTGATGATCTCGCCTGCACCACAGCCGTAGACGTAATCGTTGGGAACTGGTAGAACTGGTTCCGTCACATTGTACTTGGAGCGGAAGTGTGACACAGCCAAATGAACGGCGGGAAGATGCATATCGTCAATTATCACATACCCTCCTACGCTCAGCTTCGAATATAGCCCTTCGAGAGAATCTGTGATGCTCTCATAAGCGTCACTGTCGAGGCGGATAACGCTCAATTTCTTTATTTCCTTACTGTCTGTAAGGGACTCGTTAAAATATCCCTCAACAATTTTAAGCCGTTCATCGAGCAGGCCAAACCGTCTCAAATTATCCCTGAGAACTTCTTTCCCCGCCGCATACCGTTGTGACCAATCGTTTGTCAGCTCTTCTTGCTGGTTCAAGTCGCTGAAGTTGACCTCGTCGCGCAGCATTGTGTCCATTGCGGTTCCTAGTGTGGAGTTCGGAGGAATTCCCTGAAAGGAGTCGGCAGCGATGACACTGCGATTCGGCGGGTCGCCGTGTGCAGCAAGGACTCCCCTCATGTAGACAATAAAACCGCCCCGGAAGACACCGGCCTCAATGAAATCTCCTTCGACTCCATTCCTCATGACCTCCTCAATGATGAGTTGAACCTGGATTAAATGTGCTGCGTTATTCCCAGTAGCGGGACATGGATCGGAAGTGCAAGTATTACCTCCCGCGAGCCCAGAGGGAGAGTAGTATAGGTCCCAATCACCAAGACATATTCCGTCAACATCATTTTCTGACAAGCACCTCTCTCTTCCAAGAATAGCGGCGTAATCGCCGCGATGGGAATTTCTTATTGTATAGTGAGTCAGACTACGGCGGAGAAGATCCAAATAAAGCTCACGACCAAGCCTACCAACCTCATTTCCATCGTCAACTTGAGCTAAGTTGATTGCTTCACCTCCTCGACCACCCGACACAGCGTTACGTGCCAAACTCGCGCTATCACAAACTCCCTTCCCTATCTGGAAATCATAGATCGATAAGCCTCCGCCGTCGAGCTCCTGCATTCGTGTGCTTGCTCCTGCTCCACCGTCATAAGCAACAGCTTTAAACACGGTTTCTATACCTGAGTAAACAACGAGAGACGGCGATGGTCGATTCAAAAGTTGCAAAGACCAAGCCAGATTCTTCATGCTACTTAGCGATGACAAAGGAAATTCTCGCGGAGGATCAGTAATTTCAGGCATAGCACCTCGCAAGTGTGCAGCACCAAATAAACCTGAGGGAGCTAAGGTGGGCCAGATTGCAAGGCTGAAATACTTGCTCGCAAGAGACAAGTCATCAAGAATCATATGCGCCAAACCAACGTCGTTCAGAAATTCAGAAGATGGTTGGTTGTTGTCTACTTCCACTGACATCTCAAACAAATGTACGCATTCTCTGGCATCTGATATTGTAAGTAAAGGAAAGAGGACAGTGTAGCACGCGGACCGTTCTACAGTCGGTTTCGTTATTCCGTCTGTCTCGGCACTTGAGCTAAGCACGCAACACGTCAAGATTAGCACAGCTTTTGATGTCAAGGAAAGGTTGGCCATGATAATTGATGAGTGTCTAAAATTGAAGGATTTGCTGTTGGTTTCTGAGTGTGCAGACTGCTCAATGGCAGATGTACCGTTTTGATACGGCCTGCTGTCTCGAAAACAGTTCTTGGCCTCAAATTATGCCTTATTTCTCTTCTTTTTTTTACTTTTACTTTTTGAGCAACTTTCCCGAGGTGACGAGGGGGACAAGAAAACAACATATAAAACACATTCGGTAACATCAAATCTGCACTTCGTTTTCTCCTATATTTATTTGGCGAAGCTCGATTTCTTCGTCGTCGTCATTTTCGTCACTCTCGTCAATGATGTAAAACGCACTTCCTCCTCCCCTGTCCTCGTCATCCTCGTCATCGTCGTCAGAGCTACTGTAACTGATCTTCTCGTGTGATTGTACGTTTCCCGGACTAAATTCAGCAGAATGCTCCTTCTTCATCGAACCTGAGGAGCGTCCCTTGGGAGCACCACTCTTGGTTGACTTAGACTTCAAGAACGGCATTTCAATATGTTTTATGACCTTCTTCCTCTCACAATTAAGCACATGTTCGTATTCTAGCCGGAGTAAATTCCACTGATTGCGGCGAAGCACTTCCAGGGCGCCGAAAAGGAGCAGCAAAAAGTCAGGATGTAGACCACTTAGCGTCTCTGGGCTGATTGTGAAGACCCAGGTGATCCTCAGCACAAAGTTGCTAAACATGGCCCAATAGTAAAATTTCCTGCTCCCAATCATGAGGTCGTCTCTGAGTAGAAATTTTTTCTTTCTGTCCAAAGTTGGCGTGAGGTTTTTGCAAAGACCCCAGTCATGTACTATGTCCCAGTAGTAGCTGTACAGAGTTGAAACACAAGCTGAAATAGCCCAGAAAATGCGAACCTCGCTCTTGTCCAAGATGCTCAGTAGCTGCGTTACCATGCTTACAGCATATTTTCCAGCATTGTACTTTTGGCTGTCGTGTCCACTGACGATCCACCTCCTCATGCACTGCATGAATCGCCAGTAGTGGGGGAGGAAAAGGAAGAAATATTTAAAATTTTTGCTGAAGTTTTTGCACCCCTCATTGTCAGCCAAGACATCAGCGTCGTTCTCGGCGTTTAGCCAAATTCCACTGGGGTAGACGCAAGCAGCGGTGGCAATGTCAACAAGTGCGGTTACCTGGGATGTTACCTGATCAGCGAAGAAGAACTCGCGGAAATTCACAACCGTCAAGGGAGATAGAACCACGTTCTTTAGGGTGTTCAAGAAAACATACCGCGCTGAGCGGTGCAAGATGTTGAGGGGATTGACAAGGGTCAAGATGAAAAGACAGTAAAACCCCACACTGACGTAGTTCCAAAAAACAGGGTCCGTGAAGAGCTCCGGAATGTCGTTCTTCCCAAATAAAGCGTCAGACCACAGGGGCCCCGTATTGTTCGCAATGCCGATGTTGACAGACAATGAGTAAAAGAGTATCACACTCAGGCCAAGGACAATCCGACAAAGCTGGTGTGAGCTCAAACGTACACGGTTGCCTTTGGTTATGTCAAAATCTAAGATGAATCGGTAGTTTATCTGGGGAAATGGTTAATTTCTTTACGTTTGAGTAGTGGAATGAATGAAAGAAAATTGGACAATCAGAAATTTCATCGCCAAGATATCCGAGAAACGTCATCCTTGCAAACGCCACCCCAACACCCAATTGAACACTTCTTTACTCACCCTTTTCAGCTTCCACCATTCCATGCAAAAACTAAACCCTAACCCATGGAGAAGCAGAAGGAAAGTCCCTCGGTAAGTTGGCCAGTTTACAAAGAAACCGGCGAATTGGCGAATCTCTTCGACGTGTGCAGTCGTCATCGCGACGACTAAAACAAGGGCAGGCATCATCAATCCAGTATAGACACCACACCAGAAAGGATCCCAGTCACTGTGTGTTGTGATTTTCGCTATATTCGTTGTGTCCCTTAATATCGTAAGCGCCTGGCTCCTTAAGTCCTTTGACGCGTCGTACGACTGTTTGGAATCGGACTCGTTCAGTTTCCGGGTGATTTTATAAATCTCCACAAATAAATACTCTGTCCGAATCTTGACCTGCTCAAGATGACCGTTCTTATCGCCGCTGGCGACCTTGGCCATTTCAAAACCTCGAACCCCAACACTCTGCATAAACAATGCCTTAGAATCCCATTTCCCAATTTTGTCGTGCTTTTTAAGGATCTTTTCGCAAGCTAAAACGTTATCCGAGGCAAACTGTGTCAAAAGGGAGAGGACACGGTAGACTTCTATACAAGCCAGGCGAAGTTTTTTCGTCTCGTGTAATAGCTTAGAGGTGGAAGTAGATACCAATGGTAAAGACAGATCCGTCTTAGTTTGAGCGTTTTTTTTCTCGTCATCTCCCCAACCCCGCCTCTTTATATGCCTCTCCATCTCAGAAATCCTTCCTTCATATTCTTGTAAAGTCTCAGTGTACCACCACTCAGCCTTCCCTAAACTCAATAGCAGCATCTCAAAAAAATCTCGCTCACCGTCTGTGTTGAAGGTGGCCGATAGTGGAAAAGGCGAACTTCCAGCATCATTCAAAGCGAGGCAGAGAGAATAGAGAGGGACTGTACTGGGATTCTGGGGCGCGGGAGCGGGGGAGGATATATTTGTTGGAGAGATGTTCAGATGAAGTAAGGTTGGAGGTGAAATATTAGATATTGTCACTTCGTATGCACCCCGAGTGCCAACAGGGCTTTCTCTTGTAGAGCCTTGCAACGTGCTTGTCAGAGTCGCTTGACTACTCTGGTGTAAGGTTGAGGACTCCCTTTTCTCTACTTCCGAGGCAATTTTCTTCTTCAAAATCTTCTTCAGCTTCTTGTACGGGACATAGTACTCTCGCCATTCAACCACCGACGATTGCACGAGCTGCTTAGCAAATTGAACCATGCCTCTCACTGACGTGCGAAAACGTGGTGTTATATATAATTGTGAATTCAGGGAAAAGATTCGGTATGATGCATGAGATGGGAGGGATGAAGAATAGATTCGTTTGATGCGGTGTGAGTTAAGGTTAAATCCCTGTAACTGCAGCGTTGACTTGAACTGTAGTTGTATTGGACCAGGCGGACGACACAGATTTTAAATAGTGCAGGGTCACTTTCACATTCTATTTCAATCCCCTACGACAAACTCAAAACCTCGAAACTCGAAAACAAAACTGGAAAAAAATTGAAAAAGAAGTTGTGAAAAAGGCAGTGAGATTTTTTCAACGGCGATCACGACGACGACGCCTACTAAATCTTTGTGAAGTTGTGTTTGCTTAGATTTCTTTGTGATTTCTTGGTGGCAATTTTGTATGGGATAGTAAGGAGATCAAGACTTGTTCTCTAATTTCATCCGGATTAATTGCTATACTCAACAGTAAACTCACTGCAGCGATGCCCCCCTTTATCATTAGAATTCGGACCCCTCTTTCGATGAAACGTTTTACGACACTGACGCCTTCTTCGACCCTTGGGGAACTACGTCAATGCGTTTTCAGGGATAACCAGGATTATTGGCGGAATGTGGTAGACGAACGCTTGAAGACCGCCGTTGGTGTGATAGATAGAGAGTGCGAAGATGAGTTCTACAGTGGTGGTCTGATCCTCCTTCTTTCAGGATCCACTGGCCTCCCTTCCACTATTCTGTTAAGGTCTCATTTTTCCCAAGAGGGGGAGAATGATGAGGATGAGAATGACGAGAGCAAATCATTGACGGACGCGGGTATTGAGCATGGCAGTATTGTTGAAGCTAAGGTCGACATCGATGAAGTGGGAGTGAATAAATTTATCAGTTGTAAGAGAGCAACAGCTACAGCAACACAGACAAATTCCGTTACTGGCGTTCCTCCTCCATCACCCACTAAAGCCACCACCAACCAACCAGTAATAACGGGCTCATCTCTCCATTCGTCAAATTCAGAAGAATTCGACGAAGACAAAATATCCAGTCCAGGAAGAGTAAAATTGGGGGGATGGGAAGACGCGGACGAAGCTTTGGCTCGGGCATTGATTGAAAGTGATATCAATGGCGCAATTCCGCAACAGCAAGATCAGTACCAGAACCGAAACACTCGTCAGCAAGACCTTCCACGACCACCAGATGCTCCTGTACGTGAGCGTCTCATAGGAAATTCTCACAATGATGCCTTGAGCACAATGATGAACACAAATTTCGATGACATCATTTCCATGCTGAATAGTCGTGTTGAGGAGGGAACCAGTATTGTCCAGGAAGCAGCAAGGAGGAACGAAGAAAACCGGAGGAGAGTCGAGGGCTTAGGTGCGAGTACTACTTCGACTACCGGGGAAATATCGGCAACATCTGAAGCTTTAGCTGGGACGAGACGAAATAAAACAAGATCAAGTTTGGGTAGGGCTGGGCAGAATTTTGCCAGTCAAAATAGTCAAAGCGTTATTACCACCAGGGATATCTCCATTAGTGACAACACCTCCAGGAATCTGCCGTGTAACGTTACTTCCGTCGGCGATAGTCGTCCATTGAATATGATGGGTACGAACGATATAGCTGCAATGCTTGGTCGGATGGAAGAGGAGACAAAAACCGCCCTTCAAGAATCGGTATTCCAACCGATGGCCTCCTCGTTAAACGAACAATTACCAAACCACAGTGATGAAATGCAGAGGGCAATGCAAGCGAGCCAAGATGAGGAGCTTTCAAGGTTGGGGGGGGGGGATGACGAGGAAGAGATGCAGCGAATTTTGTTCGCTGGGTTGAACGAGCAGAATTTCCAGGGGATAGACGGGAGTTTGAACGAAGAAAAGCAGTTGGAGGAAGCAATCAGGATCTCGCAGATGCAAGGCGAAAGTGAGTCTTCCTGCTTTCCGGTGCCGGTACCGGTGCCGTCTAATTTGCCTCTCTCGTCATCTTCACAAGATCTGGTTGACCTGACGGATAGTGTGAATTCAACATCTTCTGCTTCTGCAGCAATTGCTGGTGCAAGTGGTCTTGTGCAAATGCTCAGTTTATCGGAGGAAGATGAACTCCTCCAGAGGGCTCTGTACCAGTCTGCTGGAGGCGGGGTAACGGACGAAGAGTTGTTGGCGCAGGTGTTGAAGGAGAGTTTGGAGAGTTAGAAGGGAAGGCCGCCTTGCAAACAAGATATTGAAGTGGTAGAGGTTTTTTACGCCTTCTTTAACAGTTTCTTGCTGCATACTCTTATTAATGTCGCTAGACCTATCACTCCTACGCCCCATTTAATCATCTGTTTCTTCCTCTCCTCGAGCTTCATCGCCTTCAATTCCTCCAGGTCTCCCTGCGATATTTTCAGGTGGGTAAGGTAGCCAGTGATGAAAGATGCCGCGTGTGTGAGGAACAAACCCTTGCTCGACAACAACATTGTTGGTAATTTAGAACCTCCTGGAATGGTGAGTTGTCAGTCCCTTTTCTAGTTTTTCCTGCTGTATTTTCTTCTGCACTGACTGTTCTTGTCTAAACTTTTGTTACCCAAAAATGTGTATCCTCTTGAGCAATTAGTCGTTTGTTGAGCCGTTCTGAAGTCGTGTTCTTTTCCAAAAAAAATCACTTTTAACTATCTTCTTCATCATCTTCACTGCCGTCATCGTCTTCGTCGTCTTCATCATCATCATCATCATCATCATCATCATCATCATCCTCGCCATCGCTACCAAACTCGTCATCACTGTCGACTGCCACGCGAAAACCGCCTTCTTCTCCCTCCCTTTCATCTTTATCATCCTCATCATCTTCTCCTTCTTCATCGCCTTCGCTAATGCTATCGCTCACAGATTCTCCCGCCATGATTGCCCTTGCTCTCGCCTTGTTCTTTGCAAAATTTTCAGCCTCGACTCTTTCCCTCTCCGCTTCGTCTGCAATCCTTCGCTTCTCGTTTTCGATAGCCTTGAGCCGCACTTGCTTGCCCTCTAATAGTTTTTCCCTTCTTTCTTTTGCTTCGTCAATTATGACGGTTGAGAGCGCTAGCTTTCGACGACTTATTTCGCCACTTTTGTCATCCAGCCGCGTAAACTCTGCGAGGTCTTCTTCGCTATCACCCAACCCTTGCATTTCCTCCTGAAGGCCATCACTGACCTGCTGCAGAGTTAACAATTCGTTGGTCAAAATGAAAACGTCCAGCTCTGCCTTGTGAATATACAAGTCTTCAGTATTGCCGCTCCCGTAGAACTTATCCTCAAGAATTTCCTTGAGCACGTTCCGCTTTTTTACTAGCTCGAGCTTGGCTTTCGTCTCTGCAAAGATGGGTTAATTGTATTGTTAGATGGGCGCTGAATGCCTATTCCTATTTGCAAGGGTAAGAAAATGACACTTACCTTCGGAAGTTTTGCACACAGCCGGGTACTCAGCGATTAATTCCTGCTCGTGTTTGTATTCGTGTTCGTCAACAATATGCATGTGGAAAAGACGATGAGGTTAGCCGAACTGCAGCTTACAATACCGCATTCATTCACTCTCATCAACCCTCCCTCCCTCCCTCCCTCCCTCCATCATCCTCTCTCTCAGCTTACCTCGATGTTTTCGATTTCTATGGTCGAATTTACACGGTCCAAATCAATACCTCGGATCTTTTCAGCAAGATCGTAGCGCTCTCTCCGTTTCGTTCTGATATCTCCGGCGTCTTTTAGTTCCTCGAGCTTCAATTGAAGGGACGACTTGTTTCTTGATAACTCAGTTAGTTTGGTATTCAAATCGAGCATACTCTTCTGATCTGCCTCGGCACGCTCCTCGTCATTTTGTTTTTCTTGTTTGCTCTTCTTTTTCTCGGCCGCCTCGTTCTTCGGTGCATTCATACGCCCTGTTACAACTTCAATTTCTCTGCTCTTTTGCTCCACCTCACGCTCAATATTGCTGATCTCTTTGTTAACTCCCTCTATCTCCGTCGAGGCAGCTTCATCTGCCTCGGCGTCATTCTGGCGCATCTCGGCATCATACTCGGCATCATTGACCTGGGAACTTTCTTCATTGGCCATGAGCACCAGTTCTAACCTCTCTTTGCGCTCCTCTGCACGCCTTAATTTACGCTTTGCAAGGATAATTGGCTTCTCCATTTTCCGCCGAAATGCATTTGCAATTTTGAACTCCTTCAGCAAAACTTTCAACCCTTGGGCGATGTACTTGCGCTCGCCAGAGTACACTTCTCGGAATGCCAAATCATGACTTTTCCCCTCGAGCCAAACGCTGAAAGCTTTTGTGTTTTCCTCCTCCAAAAATGTGATGAGGAGATCGCCCGTGACCTGCTTCTCAGTAAAAAGAGTTGACCACTGCCTGTTTTTTTTTGTCCACTCGCCAAGACCTTCTAGCCAAACGACGCAATCTGCGTTTGTCCACTGCTTGAATGGGTGGACAGCATCAATAATCATCTGCCCCTTTCCTGTTAGTTTTCGAGCTGGGAATTCGTCTTCGTTAATTATCGACGTGTCAATCTTTAGATCCTGCACCAAGCACTTGCAAAATTCATAACGATTTGGGTAGCACTCGTTGTCTTCACGTACAGCAAGATGGAGCAATGTTTCCCCCTGTTTATTACCGGCATAAGATGGAGTCCATGTAGGGAACCGGTAACCACCATAAGCTCCATTTACGGTTCCTGCATTTACGTCCGACCCCTTGCGTTGCGAGCTGAACGCCTCTTTCAGCTTTTCAGTCGAGCCTTGTCGGTTAGCATCAAGAGCTGCAAGAGCCCAACTAACTCGTCTTCCAGAGGAGTCTGGTTTAGTGTAGCTCATGACATTTGCGGGTTGGTACAACAGACAAAACACCAATACACTCAAGAACAGGGTTGCAAGAATGTAAAATTTTATACTGTCTCCATAAAACTTTCATTCGAAGCCGGACAGCCGGACCGGCCGGGCATACTAATTTTTAAATTTAACCCAGGAGCTCAACCTTCACGCCGAAAAAAAATCCCCTTCCAAGCATGCCGTCGCAAGCTACTGAGTTTCTTGCGAACTACTGTGACAGTTCATCTCTATCCTCTACCATCACCACATCTCTGAAGAAACTTACATCTCTGAGCTTTTTACCCGAATCTCCATACAGCTCGCTCATACCTTCTCTCCGCCTCGCGGAGTCGAGCGATCACCTCAAGCACTCGATCGAAGTAGACAGTGATTGGTTGAGATCTGTTCAGGAGGGTACTAATTCGGGTGCCTACAATGTCCAGAAGCGAAGGCAGCAGAGAATTTTGTCGGAACCTACTCCATTGCTAAATATTACATCCCTCTCCCTATCCCCAGGCTACAATGGGTCAGTGTACGGGCTTTCTCATGTTTTGAAACACGTCGACGCCGTCGGTCTCGCTGGAGTAGCTAATGTCATGAAGGACCTTGAGTTAATTCTGTATCCTATGGGATTGCATACTAACAGAAAGTCAGAGTACATTGAGAGCATGTACTACAGCATTCTGGCGCCTTCTGTCTACCATGGCCAGTATTTTTCGCCCGGCGAGCTTATCAGATTAGACTCGCAGGTCGACTGCGTAATCAAAGGCCCGCAATTCGAAAAGGCTGTGACAATCTTCTCACGGAGAATCATGACGGAGATATTCGCTGCCGACCAAGCCAATGACAGTTGCGTTAGCATTTGTTGTATTTCTAAAACTGCGGCCCGTCGGAAGGGGGACCCTGACAATACCAAGAAGTGGACCGCAGAGCAAATCCGTACGCAGAAGAACTCTTTTGTAAGTGCAGTGAAGAGCAGCACTGTGTCTCACCGAAGTGTTTCTCTCGAATTGGTCATGCGAACGCGTTCTGCGAAGCTAACGCGGAGCAACCCGTTGAGTAACGCTCAGCGACAGAAGCTCGAGGAGGCGGGAAAACTGTCGAGTGAGACGACACACTGGAAATTTGTTCGCGTCAGGAGGACTTTTGTCATGCACTACCAAGATGGCAAGCCCAAGAGCGCAACAAGAACGTTCGCCGAGTTTCCAGGTGGTGTCTTGGCGACAGGAGTTTTTCTTGACCCCAACGGGCAGGAGGCGAGCGAGATTTACATGGGCCTCTTCAAGTCCATGATCCCCCCGGCAAAGTCTGCGCGTGAGAAGGCTGTTCTGACTGCCCTTGTTGACATGGGAAAGACAGAGAAAGACGCAGCCGCGAAGGAAATGTGCCTGAGAAAGGTCACCAACGGTTCCTCCCCTGAGTCTGCGATTCGAAGTAATGCAATTTTTGACAAGCTTTTTCAAAAGCTCTGCAACGACATTAGATCGTCAGTGAAGGTTCGAGACGACTTTTCAGCTTTCGAGAGGGTGCTGCCAGTGCTGTTACTTACTGGTGCTAATACCGGGCTCCGCGACGTGTGGAGAATGGTCTGTGGGATTGGCGAGAGTATGGGCGAAGGGATTGGCAAAAAGGCTAGCATATCTAGCTCACCGGCTGCAGATATGAACCGACTGCGGAGAGACGGAGAGATCATATCTGATGTTTGCAACCAAATTCGCGAAACTTTCTTGATGTTGCTGAAGAGGGAAAAAAATACCACGAACGAAAGAAATATAGGGAAGAAGCAAAGCAGCCGGTCCCTTGTCCACGAAAAGACGTCAGCGGAGCTGCTTGAGTCTTCGCGAGCGATAATCAAAACAATCCAAAATATGTTCTGGCGGTGGTCGTCGGACATCACGAACTTAGCGGTTGCTGAAGCTAGCAGCGATGCTGCGGGGTTGAGTGCCGTATTGCTTTCGCTCCTAAATATAATAACGGACCGCACCAGTCGCGAAATGCGGCTGCCTGTTTTCCCCTCCCTCGTGCCGGTCCCTGTCTCACTCGACAATTTGATTGAAGAAGATGACAGCGATCTCAGCATGAGCAGCGAGAGCGATGAAAGTGAGGGGGGGGTCGGAGATAAAGTTGTTCGTCCGTCCACACTGGATGAGAGAGAGTGCAAGCGTTTTGCAGAGAGCCTTCGTGTCAACGTCAAGATAACCAAACAAATTGTTGGGCTCTTGAGCAGTCTAGAGCGATCCAGCGGCTTAGACGTCGTTGGCTTATGCTACCAGCAGCACAAGGTCAAAGTTAAAGAAGCCATTACAATGCGCCGAGAAGAGGAAAATAAGATGAGGAAAGTGCCAAAAAATTACGTCAATGTAGATACTATCGAAAAAATGGGCTTGTTCGAGCAGTGCAAGGCCCTCAATATCGACAGCATTATCACATCCCTCGGCTACATACTGGAAGACAGCAGTGAAGATGGTAGCGACCTAGAGACAATGTGGAACTTTGACCGACAGCTAATCCGAGCCCAAGATCCAACGCTTGTGGGCAAGTTCCTCGACGTGAATTATGTCGCTAGGGAGGCAGCAAAGGCTAGGACAATGTATGCCCTGCCAATTTGCAAGGAGGCTGTCATCGTGCAGTATTTGACAGATTCTCGGGTAGACGCTGCTCTTTCCGCTTGTTTGAGTAGCGTTTTGACTGGGGCTCTTGTGACAAATCCATTCCCGCGGTTTGTGAGCAACCTCCGCCCATTTGCGGTGCAGTTTTCTTTCAGAGAGACTGATGAGACGCTGCTTTTACAAGTTTTGGGTATCGGTAAAATGTCCAAGGTTGCCCCGTCCTGGAGGAATCCCTACGCGCATAAAGATTGGGATTCGAGCACAAACCTCGTCGTTGATGATGACGATGCTGCAGCGAAAATACCAAGCCCCGAGGAATACAGTCTCAAAAATGACAAGGTCGCATTTGCGGTAGCTGACGACGCGACCGGGACTTTAGCGACGCATGGCGCAAATTCTCAGGAGGTAATATATGGCTCAAAAGAGTCGCTTGTTGGTATCGCTCCTCGAGTTGCGTGCTCCGCAATTTTTTCTCTTTTACCGAAGCTCACCGGAGACTTGAAAATCCCTGAGGGGACAGTTAATGGCATCACAACATCTGCGGGATTTTCTTTCCGAACGCCTCACATTTGTCAGATGCAAAGACTCTGTGGAGGCAGTGAGAATGAAATGCCTACATTTCTTAAAATGCAGCTTGAATATATGGTCGAGTTCACTCTTCCGAAGCAACTTCCCAAGATTTCACGCTCGTATGCCGAATTCGTGATCGAGATTGTGTTGGCTATTCACGACAAGTTTCGACACCTTGTTTTGGGGCTATGCTGCGGAGGCAACGCTCACGAGTGGGCAGGAGGGAGGGTGCGCTACAATCTCGCTCAGTTGAGGAGCAAGAAAGAGCGGAGCAACATCTTGTCCACCATAACTCACTTTGAAATCGAGCGAATCGCGCTCCACTCACTCTTTCTCGTGCCGGACTACAAAACTCCTGGCAGCGAGAAATCCTTCTCCGCATATATCCCAACGGTGCTCCGATTCGTACTTATCCGAAAAGGACCCGGTATGGACGCTGGACTGAAGAAGAGCAGCCCGCTCCCAAGCCACCTAGAACTTGATCCTGGGATGATGTTTGACACTGTCTACACGAACTTTACGTTTGCTACAAATGCTGGATCCGACTGTGGCAGGCAATCCTGTGACGCGAGTACCAAGCTGCTCTTGAGCCAAGCAAAGGTTATCGGAAAATCTGGTGTTGACAATAAGAAAAAGCTCCTTTTCGAGCGCCAGCGAGCCGATTTTATTAGCATCCTGAAGGAGGAGATCGAAAGCAACATCTTGAGCGGCAACTACTTGGACAGCTACAGCGCATTTGAGAAGCTGTGTCGGTTTAATGTCGACTCGCCAAATGTCATGTACATTTCTGACCCCATGAACCTTGACCGTGACGACGAGTATATCCCTAGTATGATTACTCATGTGCCGAGCATTGCCAGAATGTGCCGTTCAGTTGCAGCTGAGCTCCAGCGCCTTCTTTGTGTGGCAATCTCCCTAGGGGTACTGCTTGAAGGCAAATCGGGGGGCGCGGGACTTCCAGTGGGCTACCCTCAAATGTCGAGCGATGTGATTAGCCGAATATCAGTCGAGGTGATTAAAAAGCAGGCTGACTATTTCGAATTTTATCTCCGGAAGTGCCTCACATCTTTTCAGTGCGTACAGCTTGATGGCGCTTGTCGCGCCGTTCTTCACCTTCTTCCGCAATTCATTGCGGCAGTCGACGTTGTAGTGGCTCGTGTTTCTGGTGGTGGCACGCTCTACGTTGACGCAGTCATAGAAGAGAGCTCCCCGGGGTTTCTACTCGCGGAAATTGTACAGCATGTCGAGAGTGTGCGGCTGGTTTCCGCAAGAGATGTTCACGAGACTAACTCGGAAATGAAGAGAGCGATCAATGATCTCAGCGAAACGGATACGCTGCAATAGGGAAGTGTGAGCGAGGTAGATTTTTTCTCATTAAACGGATAGAGAAAGGTAGAAGAGAGAAAATATAGGTTACTTTCGCAAACCCTTCATAAAATTATGTTATACACCCAGCTCCCCTACAAAGCGCTGATCAGGAATGGCCTCAACGACGCTACTGAGCACCTCTCTGCACCATTTGGAGCTTAATCGGGTCGCTAAAACCCCACATTTCTAACAATACTCCCACCTTTGCATTGTTGGACGGGTAGAGATGCTGGAAACTGGGCTTGCTCAAGCTGACCACAGCCAACAACCCTAACAGCTGGATGAACCCACTGAAGTCCAGCCCTGTGCTGCTTCCTGCGGCACTTTGCATTCGACTCACTACATTGAAGCAGCTCTTAACTTCTCGCTTTGTTAAAAAGCTAGGAACTATGTCATAGTCGACGGCCATATGGACTGCCCCCTTCTTCGTACCAGTTGGTCCCATCAATGGCAAAGTTTTCACGGTATGCTTTCCGTCCGTTAATCTTGTCTTCCCGTGGCTGTAACTATCGAAAATCAGCATCAAGTGGCTGCCATGCGCCTCGAACATCGGCAAGATGAGAGGGTCGCGCATCAAACTCAGGGCACTCTCCCATACAGGCATCTCAGCTTCTGAAAGTCCTTCCGGGCTACCACCACTGCTGCTAACGAGATCTCCAGCATTACGGGTACTGGTTAGGGCTGACATGACCTTCTCTGGGTTAGGGACATTCTTTCCGCCGGGAAGGTTTCTTTGATCACCGCTCCGGTTATTTCTTGCCGTTTTTGCCCTTGCGCTTGCCATGGCGAGCCTGCTCATACTTGAGCTCTGAGAGGGACTAATAGGGGCACTCGCTTGCGCGCCCAATCCGGACGTTGATTTTGTAGGGGAAAGAGGTTGAAGGGCAGAAACGTTGAAACCACCGGTGTCGTAGTCTCCTTCAAAACTGTTTAGCATCATGCTCTCTTGCTCTTGTTGCTGCATCAACAAAGCGAGTTGCTGGGCTTGCTGCTGTTCCAAGAGCTGGTCCTGCTGAGACTGGATCTTCACCTGCTCCTCCAACACGCGCTGCTGTTCGTGCTTTTCAGTCCCAATCCCAAGCACAGGCATGACGGTTTGATTGGGAGGGGGGGCAAGCGGAGGAGACATCCCGCTGCTTGACAATGTCGGCGGCACCGGCGCCACTTCCGGTGCACTGGCCCCATTCGTTGGCTGGTGCACGACCTCCCAATTTCCATCGGGTGCTTCCAACCTAGGAACAAATGGACTACCGGGCAGATGGGTGCCATTTAATGTCACATTCATTCTAACAGCATTGGGTACTTGCGCGACTGTATCTGCCGTCGCAGTCACCTCAAAAGCGCAATTGTAGGTCCCGTCGTTGTTGTCCTGCAAGCCTTTCAAAACAGCTGGTCCACTTAAACTAACTTCAAACGGGTCACCGCCACTAGTTCTGTCGTTTCCAAGTGTGTCGCGAGCTTCAATGATGAAATAAGCAGTCTCCATCGACTTCGCATGCATTAGGCCCTCGCCTCGGACCCTGCACTTCCTCGGCTCTGCTTTCCCGCTACTGACCCGCACGGCGAATGGGCTGCCAAAAATATGGTATTCGTCGTTCAATTTGACAGCTAAATCGTAGTCTCCAGGGGCACTTATGGCATACTGAGCACTGTAGGTCCCGTCATTGTTGTCCAAGATGTTGATGTTGTACAAATACTCGTCATTTTCCAAAGTGGCCGTAAAGGGCATGCCACCTTCAATCATAGTCTGTCCACTGGAGTCGGTCGCCTGTATAGTGAAGCTTGTTCCGATTCCCGCTTCGGCCCCGAACAGGCCTGGGCCAAATGCCTCGCAAGACAACGCCTGATCCTCAGTAACGGCGATGTTATACAATCCACCGCTAGCACCACCAGAACTCAAATTCATGCCTGATGCAACATGCATTCGACGACGGTGCGCCGCGATCACTGCTCCTAGGGTGTCCAACCAGTCTTGCCTTTCTTCCTTTGTGTCTGCGTAGAGCTCTACCACAGCGCCTCCAGCAACATAAAGCTGGAACTCATTCTTCACCCCCTTCTCCTTTGCATTCCTACTCTCGGCAACCACCTCCGCCCCATCCAGGACAATTATGGCCTTGGGCGTTGTGTCCGAGGGCTTGCTAAAATAGTACAGCTCAAACGGATCACTCCGATTCTTCAGCTCGTGCTTTAGCACGAAAAAACGCTTTTTCCATTTCTTGCTGTCACTAGCACGCTTGTAGAGATAGCCAGAGGTCTTCCTCAACAGTGTGGGATCTACAGAGAGATCAGAAACTTCCGGATATTTATTCTTCACAACATTCCCATCATCGTCATATTCCTCCTCTCCTCCCTCGTTCGTGCCGGCGGAAATCCCTGGGACACCATACTGGTCCTGCATTATTGCCGTTTTCGTCTTGAGACCCTTTAGTCCATCATTGAGCTTGTCAAGGTCGTGGTTGAAGACAGACTCGCGCGAGTGGGGGGCATTCTCGTCATACTCGTCGGGGTCGGGATCGTCTTGTGGAGGAGGGGGCCTACTGCTTGGGGGTGGCATCTCTTTTTAAAGAGGAGAAGTTGTGGATTGTCAAAGTAACTGGCGAAGAGCTGGGATCCTTATGGGGGTACACTCGATTCAACGTGCTAGAATTTTCGCTTCGTGTGAGGTACAAGCTATTTATTTTTAGAATCACAGAATATGCACAGTTTAATGTAGCAGGAAATTTTCCAGTTTGGACTCACGCCCGAACGCCCGAACGCCCGAACG
>Ga0115556_1000875_pt1 | contig 20407 bp, 16 predicted proteins | sample COGITO_mtgs_1104_5_FD_87282 | JGI IMG/M metagenome (GOLD analysis project Ga0115556, IMG submission 87282) | Pelagic marine microbial communities from North Sea - COGITO_mtgs_110414 | ecosystem: Environmental > Aquatic > Marine > Epipelagic | place: Germany:Helgoland, sampling site Kabeltonne... | reverse complement strand
ACTGGTACGGTTATGGGTGCGTTGGGTGCGATTACCTTTTGGCTGTGGGTGATAACGCTAAAGAGAGATGGGGGTGGTGGGGGGGAGGAGGAGAGGAATTGATCAGGGAATCAATAAATGATGGCAAGAAGCTTTGAAACCTAAGGAAGAGTGATAGGGGGTTTTCCGATGACATCCCTTGAGATGACAAAGGCTTTTCGACCATTTTTGGTTCCCCTTGCACTTTTGCTCCTGCCGGTCACCTAGCTCCTGGTCGCTGTGTGCGTTTTCTCACTCAGCCCCTGCAGGTATGGCTTACGCAGCAAACGAGCGCATTGCCCTCCACTTGTGCCAATTCTCAATCTGAGCAGGTTACACTATTTTCCTGTTTAGTGGCAATGATTCTCAGTTGAAGAATGGAGCGGTTGGGCGGTTGCCCGAAAAAAGTTGACTCTTAGGTGGAGGGGGAGGATGACAACTATTCCAATCACGTGTCCAATTTCGCGAATGAAATGTGGAGATACAGAAAAGAATAGCAATCATGTTTCGATTATATTGCATAGGCCTAACGGCTGCCATGTTGGCTTTCACTTCATCTGCTTTTACTACAACTACGACCTTTTTTTCTCCCTCCACGATCCGCTCAGCGCGGTCTTTCCTCCCTCCCTCTTCGTACCCCCTCTCCTACAGCATGTCTGACCCCCAGCCTGAGGTCGATCCTCGGCGCAAGAATCCAGATGAGCAGCCGTCCCCTAACCCCGTTCGAATGCCCATGGTTAACACGGGCGACGGCCAGATGGACGTCATTTCCCGGCTGCTGAAAGACCGAATTTTGCTCCTTGGTCAGCAGGTCGACGATGAGGTTGCGAACGTCCTTGTCGCGCAGCTTCTGTATCTTGCCAATGAAGATCCTACTAAGGACATTACGCTTTATATCAACTCTCCGGGGGGCTCAGTCTCTGCAGGAATGGCCATCTATGACACAATGCAGTATGTTCCATGTGATGTCTCAACTGTTTGCTTCGGAACGGCGGCTAGTATGGGGGCGTTTTTGTTGGGTGCTGGGGCGAAAGGGAAAAGAAGGAGGTAAATTACGCTGCTAGAGCGCGACAAACGACAAACGAGAAACGACAAACGACAAACAACAACGACACAAATGACAGTGGGTTTGCACTTGTTTTTAGGAATTCCGTCACTCACACACAAAACCAGCTTACCTAACGCGAGGATTATGATACACCAGCCACTCGGTGGTGCTCAAGGACAGGCAGCAGACATTGAAATCCAGGCAAAGGAGATTCTTTTCATCCGGGAGGTTCTTAATACGTATATTGCAGAGTACTGTGACCAACCCAAGGATAAGATTGAGGAAGACTGCGATCGCGATTTCTTCATGACGGCGGAGGAGGCTGTCGATTACGGTATAATTGATGAGGTTATTACCACGAAAACTAGTCATATTAGTAAACCGGCGATGCCTGATCTATAAATCTCAATGCTGTTAAAGTTATGTGGTCAAGTGCCTATGATGACTTTCCCCAACCTAAAGTCCCCCAAGCGCGTCTAAAGTGACACACAATAACAAAGGAGGGGTTTGAGTTTTTGCCAAAATTGCTGCTGTTAATCTGTTAATATTCATTACGTCTTATTATAGCTTGGAGTGCAAGATCTTGTGATCTAGCTCCTCCACCTCCGACAAAAATTTGGTCACAGCACTGCCAACCTGGTCGTGTTCCAAAAGAAAACCGTCGTGCCCCTCGTTGCTATCTATGACAACAAACTCCTTCTCTTTGCTGCCCAGCAGCCTGAACAGCTCCTTCTGTTCCTCCAGGGGGTAGAGGACGTCCGAGTTGATGCCGAGGACGAGAGCCGGCATCGTCACGGTGCCGAGGGCGTTCTCGATGCCGCCCCGCCCGCGCCCCACGTCGTGCGTGTCCATCTGTTCTGTTAGACGAATGTAAGATAGTGGGTCCATTCGGTCCCGGAATTTTAATCCCTGGTACTATCGTCGTGAGTTGTGAGTTGTGAGTTGTGAGTTGTGAGTTGTGAGTTGTGAGTTGTGAGGGAGGGACAATACAAAGGGGGGGATTGCAAGGAGATGTGTTGAGGCAGTAAATGAGTAGCCCCCAGTAAATGAACGCAATGCATTCGACTCACCTCCAGGTACGTCTTCACGTCCCAGAGCGCTTTAGACCCGAAGTGTGCACCCCCGCCGTTCGCCCCTCCCTTGATATTCCGCCCGAATTTGGTCTGGTACCCGTGCGCGGTCCGGTAGCTCACCATGCCTATCTGCCTGGCGACCTCCAATCCCTTCATGGGCGGGTTCTCAAAGTCGTACGGTTCGTAAAGAGGGTCCATGTAAATGCACTGCCGCTGCGTCTCGCTGATTCCTATTTGCCATGCTGTGTGCTGCGCCCCGCACGCAATCGGAATTCCGCTCCGAATAAATCCTGAGGCTCCATATCCGACCATGTACTCGAGCGTCTGCGAAAAATAGTCAGAATAAGACCAGAATAAGACCAGAATAAGAACAGAATAAGAACACAATAAGAACAGAATAAGACTTTCATTAGTCAAGATCGAAAGTCAAGATCAAAACGTCAAGATCAAAAGTAGTCAAGATCAAAAGTTTTCTCGCTCGTTACACCACCCGCTCACCTGCATTCCCCCAAAGCTACCCCCGACTACGGCCTGGACGCTCTTAACACCCAGCTCCTCCTTCAACAACTGCACCTGTAGCTTGACAGAATCTCTAACAGTCACATCGGGAAAGTCCTTACCCCACGGTCTCCCCGTGCTGCTATTGATGGTCCTCGGTCCCGTCGTCTCCCCGTTGACAGCTCCGATCAGCCCAACCCCAACCACAAAGTACTTCTTCGTGTCCAGGGGCCTCCCGTCCCCGACGAGAGAGTCCCACCAAGTATCAAGCTGAGTGTTTCCAGTCAGGGCATGGCAAACGACCACGCAGTTTGACCTCGAGGCGTTCAAAGTGCCGTAAGTATTGTACGTTATCGTGGGGTTGGGGAGGCTGACGTTGTTTTCGAGGATGAGGGGACTTTTTGAAGTGTAGTTTTGCGCGGGAGGCCCCGTGGAGGCTTTGTACTCGTCCTCCATCTTATTGCAGGCTATGGGAGAGCTGCAAATCAATCGCGATGGAGCTTGCCGGATTGAACGTAGAAATGGTGCTGATACGTGTGGTTTCGTGCGTACGGATAGGCGAGCGATAAGGTTGAGGGACATATGCCGCTCGTTTTTGTGGAGTGCGTTCAGTGACAATTTACAAGCACTCGCACTCCCAGAAAATCTTGACCGAAAATTGGGATGGTGTGTGATTAAGGTGGACGCCCTCTTTGGGTTAAATGTCGATGACTATACTACTGAAAATAGTTGAGTGGGCCAGGAGAGATTTACTGAAGAAAAAGAACCTTCACACAATGTCATTTGGGGGGGCGATGTTGTGGGGAAGAGAAAGAAATCAGGAAGACACTTCTCACCACCAATAATAGCTCTAAAGTCGCTTGAAATTTGACCAGTTGATATCTCAATTATTCTCCTCCTCCTCGCTATTGGAAATGGCCCGGCGTGTGGTTGTAACAGGTATTGGGATGGTCTCTCCTCTTGGTACGTCGCTGGCACTATCTTGGTCTGCTCTGCAGCGGATGGAGTCTGGAATCAAACGGATAGAACCTGTAGGGGCGACCTATTCCCAAAAGATATGGGATTCTTTGCCTTCGCAAGTAGCGGGAATAGTGCCTGAACACGATGATCTGAAACCGAGAACGGATAGCAGCAGGTTCATATCGCTGGCGCTGATGGCTGCAAAAGAAGCAATTGGCAACTCAAATTTACTAGCCGAAAATAATACTAATGATGGCGACTGTGACGAAAACGGCGATGGCGAAAATAACACACTTTTAGACTTGAGAGAATGTGGGGTTGCTATCGGGACGGGCATTGGATCTCTGAACGACATAGTAAATGGGAGTCAGACGGTGAATGATAGAGGGTTGAGAAGACTGAGCCCTCATTTTGTTCCTAATGTGTTGTGCAACTCGGCAGCGGGTCATGTCAGCGAAAAGTTCGGCTTCAAGGGGCCAAATCATTGCGTTTCAACTGCTTGTGCCACTGGAGCGCATGCGATTGGAGACGCGTTTAGGTTCATTAAATATGGCGACGCGAATGTTATGTTGTGCGGGGGGTCTGAATCATCTCTAGATCCTCTTTCGATCGGGGGTTTCTCTCGTCTACGAGCTCTGTCTACTAATTTTAACGACGAGCCAGAGAAAGCTAGCAGACCTTTTGATGCGGGAAGAGACGGTTTTGTAATTGCTGAGGGAGCTTGCGTTTTGGTTCTTGAGGAGCTCAATCACGCATTGGACAGGGGAGCAGATATTCTTTGTGAGGTACGAGGCTATGGGATGAGTGGGGACGGTTACCATAAAACAGCCCCTGAACCGACGGGTGATGGGGCGGTCAGAGCGATGAATAAAGCGGCAAAAGAAGCAGGGATTCAACCTTTCGAAATTGATTATGTCAATGCTCATGCAACAAGTACTCCGCTAGGGGATGGGATAGAAGTCCAGGCGCTGAGTAGGTTCTTTGCCCCGAGGGCAGGGGAGAATTTCATGCTTAATCGGAGGGGAAGGGGGAGCGTGCTTGTGGGGTCAACCAAGGGGCACACAGGTCATCTGTTGGGGGCTGCCGGGGCATTGGAATGTGCCTTTGCCATAATGAGTCTGAAGGATAATATCGTTGTACCGACGATGAACCTTGAAAATATTTCTGTCGAATCGTCTTGTGACATGAGCAATATTATCTTGCTAGGAGGGCAGGATTGTGTTGAGAAAGACATCAAGTGCGTTATGAGCAATAGCTTCGGCTTTGGGGGCACCAACGCAAGCCTAGTTTTTTCCGAGTATTCATAAAATTATAGATGTTGATAGATTATAGATTATAAAATGTTCGTGTAGGGTAAATTTTGAGGAAAGAGAGAGTGTCTTGGGAGAAGAAGGCAAACAAATATCTTCGTTTTAATAGTACGGCCAGTCCCCGTTGTTTCCGCCATCTTTTTCGTCACTGGGCAGGTCATTGAGGGCGTCTCTCAAATTCACCCCGATTACATTTGGCATCACGCGTGTTTCCTTGTATCGCTCCACAGCATCAAGATCCTCGCTCCAGCGGAAACTATCTCGCGCGAACTGTGGTGCGCTAGCCTGGATATTTATTCGCTAGTGTGAGCGGAGCACAGAAAAAGAAGACGGGCTCGCGTGTTTGTACCATTTCCTGCTCACCTCATAAATAGAAATAAAATGGCCGATGAATTTGACATAGTAGGCGCAGAATGATGGCGAACGCGTTACCAGTCCTGATTCTCTCAACGCCCAAAAGTGCAGCCGCATCCACACGCGGCAATCATCAAGCTTAAAGTGTCTTCCAAATGTACCAGGCATCCTCTTCGGTGAGTGCCAAGCCGCGTAGTGAGCCGTCGATCTATCATGGGGTGTTTGGAAGGTATGACCATGCGAGCTGAAGGGGCACGTTGATCTTGACTGCCGTTTGTTCGTCCAAACATTATTTCCGCTAAATTTCTCTACAATCCAATCTGCAAAACGCTCGCCGTGGGGATCGTCGTGCTCTCTGATAAACTGGTCGAGGTGGGGATCAAGGAATGCTTTCTGGTAGAAACCCTCAGTGAAGCGACGAATTGCATCAGGTCCTCCAGCCTCCAAAAGAAGTCGCTGCGTTACATCCGATGGTTTGTGCCCACCAGTTCCTGGTCTCCAATTAAGTATGTGGTCCACGAGAGTTGTGCGCGTTGCGTTGTTTTCTAGAGCATGCCGTTCAGCAGTGATGTCAGGATCTTCTCGTAGATGTGCAAGACCTTTCTCTGCAGAAGAACCCATTATTAGAGTTGTGGGCGTTGAGCAGTGATGTCAAGATCTTCTCGTAGATGTGCTAAGACTCAGATTTTTTAACTTTTATTATTCTATTTTTTAACTTTTATTATTCCTCTTTGTTAGGAGGTGGGGAGAGCCGAGGGATTGGTAGAATTAAGGACTTATTATATTTACTTGCAAAGAGGAAGAAAGAATTGGATTGGAAAAAAAATCGGAAATTCAGAAAGAGAAGACAACATCGTTTATGCTGCCAGGCAAGAAATGGGGGCGACAAAACTCGCATCATGTTTGCTCTTGACAGCTGTTTCGAGTGGTCAATCATACGATAAGTTGTGGCTCAGGTACACAAAAGTAGTTGGCTCCTCAATTCCTCCAATCACAACCTTCAGTTTGTCAAGCACTTCTAATGACCACCCTACGCAACTCGAGGCTATTCGCGATGAATTAACGCTTGGTTTGGGTGGTATTACTGACAAGGAGGTTGTTGAAGTCGATGAGGGGGGTGATCTTGTTGTTGAGATTGGAAGATGTGATGATTGTGGGGAGGAGGGTTACAAGCTATCTACTGACAATGGTTTCACCATTTCAGCTAATACTTCCTCTGGGGCACTTTACGGAACGTTTGATTTCCTCGGGTTGCTCCAACAAAATAGGCCTGTCGTGAACCGTCTTGAAAAGCCTACAACTAAGTTAAGGATGTGGAATCTGTGGGATGCCCTCGATGGACAGGGCAGTCGAATGTACGCTGGAGACAGCATATTGTGGCCGATGGCATTGTATGATGACGAACATCCCCCCCCTCGCGATCAGGTGTACGTCAGTAAGTGTGACACATCGAACGCGTACCAGCATTGGAGCGGAGATACACTGAATGGTGGCAGTGATTTGGGGGGCTCTACTCTGGTAAATGAGGGCGAAGGGAGGTGTCTCCTGAGTACTGATAGCGATCCGATGAAGGTTGGCGATTGCGAGGGGGAAGTCGCTGCGAAGTGGTATTACAACGCTACAAACAGTACCATTGCACTGCAAAAAAAATCTTCGCCTGATTCAGCTCGGGACGCGGGAAGCTGTCTTGATCTGAACGGAGGATTCGGGCCGGACATTGATTTGTACCCATGCCATGGCTCTGACAACGTCGATTACCTCCACCAAATGTGGTCGTACGATGGTGACCAAAAAACGATTCATCCAGTCGTAGATGGTCAATCGAACGACGAATTGTGCTTATCTGCCGAAAACATCTCGCCTTCTAACAGGGACGGAGTTGATCCCTGGGAAGACGGCAATTACAAGAAACGTATCGCGGACTATTTGAGACTAATTAAGAGCTCTGGAATGAATGCGATGTCGCTTCAGGACGTGAACGCGTGTGGGGTTGGGATGGAGTCTTTGGAGTCTGACAACATACAGAATATCACAAAAAACTTATACCCAATATTTGAAAAGTACGCAATCACGCCGTTCTACTCTCTCTGTTTTGGTGCCCCAAGCGAGATGGGTGAAGGAGTGAGTGGAGACCCTCTAGATCCGGCGACAGTGGATTGGTGGACGGCAAAGATGGGTGAGGTCTACGATGGCCTACCGAATCTTGGCGGGGTTTTAATTAAAGCTGATAGCGAGGGAAACGTTGGTCCTGCGTCCTTCAATAGGACCCAGGCAGAGGGTAGCAACATGTTGGCAAAAATTATGGACAAATATGGGGGGTTGGTGATCTGGAGAGCCTTTGTGTACGGTGGTGATATCGGTGATGAGGACTTGGCTCGCCAAGCGACAGAGACATTTGTTCCCCTGGATGGACAGTTTGACCACAACGTCATCATCCAGATCAAGAACGGCCCCTATGATTTTCAAATCCGAGAGCCTCTCCAACCGCTGATCGGGGCGCTCAAAAACACAAACATTATGATGGAGGTACAGGCGACTCAAGAATACACCGGCCAACAGATTCATGCTGTCAGTTTGGTGAAAATGTGGGAGCATTACTTGGCTTTCGATACCTTGTGGGAAGATGATGGAAGCACAACAGTGGGGAAACTCATTAGCGGAGTCGAGAGCGGGGGTAAAAGTCTATGGGGGGGGGGCATGGCTTGTGTATCCAACTTTGGAAATATGGGCAATTGGACGGGAAATATTGTGGGGGGCAGCAACACCTACGGGTTCGGGAAGTTGGCTTGGAACCCAGTTGAACGGAAATCTGATGATATTATCAAGGATTGGGCAGCAATGACGTTTGAGAGTGGGGTTGAAAGTGATCTGGTAGAAAAGATGACGGAGCTTGTGCAAAACTCTTGGAACAATTATGAGCACTATTGGTCGCCACTAGGGATCGGCTTTATCATAGGTCAAAACAACACATATGGGTGTGCCCCCAAGACGGATGGTCCAGGGTTAGGGCCGGGGGGAGAAGAATGCGCTCCAATCGCACAGCACGGGGGAGGGAGGGGAGCAGGGAACGATCACTATTGGGCCGACCCCTGTCCAAACTACGACTTTGCCAATTACAGTGACTACGGCATCGGCTGCGATCGCACAGTAGGGGGGACCGGAAGCCAAATGATTGAGCTTTACTCGCCAGGGGTGCAAGCAATTTACAACAACGTCTCCACAATCGATCGAGAGCTTTTGCTCTTCTTCCACAATCTTCCCTGGGATCATCTCATGCAGAAGGAGGGGGGGGAAGAAGGTCAAAAAGTCACTTTGCTCGAATTCATCGATGCAAGGAGCAAAAAGGCTATTGATGACCTCAGAGACACAATCGACCGTTTTAACACATTCAAAGGGATCGACGAGACCCGATTCGAAGAGATGAAGGCTCGCTTTGAGCAGCAATTTGTCGATGCCACCGCATTCCGAGAAAACATCATCGACTATTACCACCAACTAGCCGAAGGAGCTTGAGATGTTCAGTGGATCTGCCCCCAACAGGCGAAATGTTTTAACTTAGTGAATTATTTGTATTAAATGTGCTTCGGTAAATCTTTGTTAGTTCAGGATAGTTCGTTTTCAGGTGCCTTGGCTTGGGGGTGTAGTGCTTTCTTGTTTTTTGTTTTCCTGGGTTCTTTTTACGTTGATGTTCCTTTACATTTTTGATATAAAATTTTCATAATATTATTAATACATATTTTAAATATTTTTTGAATAAAATAGTTTTAAAAAATTGTATATTAAATTATTGTTTTTATAATTAATTTATTAAAATTTTATAAAAAATATTAAATTTTTATATATATAAAAATAATTTATTTGAAAATATTTTCTTGAAAATAATTTATAAAATGTATATTTATAATATCAAGAAAGAAAATTGTATTACAAAAATGTATATTTGTTAACGAAAAATCAATTTTTTTTTTCAATGTTTTTCAGCCTTCCCCCTCTGCAACGAGTCTGACCCCACCCCCACCATTGCACTCGAAAATGCCAACAGCATCGTCTTGGACACCTCTGGAGATTTTCTTAAAAAGAGAGAGATAGCGTATGGGGGGAGATAGAAAATGGGCTTTGTTATTCAAAAATAACACAAAAAGAAATAAATTCAATTTTCCGTCAAACAGCCATTATTGCGCAGGGGCGTGTCCTAGATATTCGCTATTGAAGGATCCCTCACCCTTGGTGATTGTTCTGAGCTCATTTGCGTAGTTGAGAATTTTTGAGAGTGGCGCTCTCCCTTGAATGCGAGCAGTCATTTCGTCATTCTCGATCTCTCTGACGACACCCCCACGGCCACTGAAGTCTGACAAAACGTTCCCGATCATTGTACCGTCGTTGATGTTGATGGCGACGTTCATTATGGGTTCTGTTTTCACGGTGTTGTTTGCCAACGCTGCTCGCGTTGCTTGCGCCGCGACAGCTCGCAGATTGCCAGGCTGCGTTTTTGTGCCAGGATATGTGTAGTTCTCGAATCGAACGCCAAGGACCTTGCAGCGAACGTTGGTGGTATCCTGGTCGAGTGCGTTCAGGATACCTGCCTTGAGCTGCTGCAGGCACTCATTGTTAATCGATTCATCATCCGCCTCCCCCTCTTTCTCCCCCTCCCCCTCTTTGCCTTCATCATCATCATCTACTTGTCTATCATCATTTTCTTCGTCAAGCTCATCTTCCGCTACCTCTCCCGCGAGGTAGCGCTTCACAGAATCGCTGATCACAATCTTGTTCTCCATGATTCGCTGTATTTGATCGTCGTCATTGCTGACAGAACTATCAATATGTTCGAATGCAAGGTGTATACTACCTTCAATGCGGTGACTTCCGATAGTTTTATCATAGACGAACCAGTCCGGGGTTATTGTCCCTTCGATAGTGTCCTTGTAACTTACTGCCGCCTCGCCGACGCGTATATTTTTAAGTTTGAATTCCCGCTCCAGCCTGTCGAGGACAATAGAAAGGTGCAGTTCACCCATCCCACTGATGGTGATCGGTCCGCTGCTCCCGGTTGCGCGTTGGATCGCGAGTTCGGTGCTATCGTTGTCGCTGTCATTGCTACCTTCATCACCTTCGGACAGGTCAACATCGTTGCTAGAATGCGCCCCCTCCTCTCCAACATCGACCTTGAAAGAGGGATCTTCCTGTTCCACCACCCTGAGGAAGCGAATCAAATCCTTTTCTCCGCTCACCATTTCAGGTTCTACTCGGAGCTTGTAGACAGGAACGGGAGGACTAGGAAGGTGACCGATTCGTATACTGGGGTTCTTGGCTAGGTCCAAGGAGTGGACCTTGTTATTATTTTCTTCCAGTTCATCTTCGCTACCCTCTCGGAAGTAGGAACGCTGAACGCTCGCGTCAGTGATAGTGTCGCCTGTCGTAATATTTTTCAGTCCTATAATAGCGCACACCTGTCCCGCTCCACAAGAATTTGACTTGTCGTCGCCGCTTATTTGGTCGAATTTGTCACCGTTCTCTAGCGACAAGACCTGAACGAAACGGAAAAAGCAAAATAATGGCAGTGTCGTCGTTAGAGGACTGCGGCGCTGTGCTGTCCATCTTCTCGCGGATTTGGTACTAATAAATACGTCTGGTTACTTATTCAACTCACTCACCTGGTTCACTCGATCGACAATTCCCCAATTACTCCCTCCAGGAGGACTATCGCCACCACTGCCATTTAAATAATAACCACCCCTGACATCCCTGCCGCCCCTCACCCTCATTCCGCTCCTAATTTCACCGCTAAATACGCGAACAAAGACTACCCGCCTCCCCTCCTTCCCTCCGCTCGAAGGCAGATGGACCACTTTGAAGGCAAGGGCCAGAAGCTCGTCAGAGCGAGTGTCCCCCATGAAAAATTTTGGGACCTTCTTGGGCGCAATCTTCTTAGACTTCTTCTTCTTCTTCTTCTGTCTCTGAGCTCGAGGAGTTAAAGCGTCGTCTTCTATGTCGTCATTCTCCTCAAAACCGGTCAGGCCGACTACGAAACGAGGACAGCAAAAAAGTGAGACGAGGTCGGTGGGACAGGGTTAGGCAGTCGCTCGCGTTTTGATCCAAGCTGGCGATCGCTGGGGGGTTCTTCTTCTTCTTCTTCTTCTTCTTCTTCTTCTTCTTCTTCTTCTTCTTCTTCTTCTTCTTCTTCTTATTCTTACCTCTTCGCCTGTCATGGGGCGAAGGCAAAAAATACTTAATGCCGTCCAGCACTGATTGCACACCCACACCCTTCAGCGCACTAATAGCAAAGCAAGGGGTGATGGCGCCAGAAATTGTCAACCTTCGGATCGCACTGATGAGATCCTTCGCATCGAAGGGCTCTGCTTCCCCCTTTCCCTCCATCGCCATGAGATAGGTCTCCGCTATCGCGTCGTCATCGTCCGCGATTCTCTCCACGAGAGCGTTGTGCGACTCTAAAGCGCTTTCGTAGAGGGGGGAGCTCTTATCTATCGGCGTTATTGTAGGGGCACTTCGAGAGCGCTCTTTCGACGATGGATTGTCCCAAGTAATCAAACTGAGAGAAATCAAATCGATTACCCCAACAAAGTCCTTTATGTCACCATTTTTAGGCTTGTGAAGCTCTCGATCCTTCCAATCAACAAAGAGTTTGCTGGTATCATCATCATCCCCATCTCCACCACCAACAAAATCGTCGGTGGAATATACTGGGATCTGAAGAGGGACGGGATTGCAGCCTTTCAGCTGGTGATCGACGGCATCAACGGTGTCAAAGAACGCCGAAGAGCTCTCCGAAAATGTCAGGGGATTGTCAAGCTTGTTCACAACGGCAATCATCGGCAGAGGATGCAAATGATAGGGAAGAGGCGACGATTTAACATCAAGCCTTCGCATAACATTGTAGTGCCCCTTCGTCTGAGGCTCCACAGTTTTGCTTTTTGTTGTGGCTGCATATCCCCCATCAAGAACAAGTATGCCAGAATCAACCACCATACATGACCGTACCACCTCCACCGAAAAATCTACGTGTCCTGGAGTGTCTAACAAACTCGCCTTCATCCCATTCCACGCAAACCCCACCCCAGCAGATTGTACCGTTATGCCTCGCTCGCGCTCCACCTCCAAATAGTCCGTCGTCGTAGATCCATCGTCCACACGTCCCTCGAATGGTTTGCTCGTCGACATGTGCAGCAAGGACTCGGTCAGGGTCGTCTTTCCAGAATCCACGTGTGCGAATATACCAAACAGGCGAAGATCACCAAGGGGGAACTTCCCCCCCCCACCTCCACCCTTCAGAGAGGAAAACGACCTCCTCGCCACAAGCATACATGTAGATTTATAACGGGTAGCGAAGGGGGATCGCACCAACATTAGGACAGGGATTTCAGAACGACACCTAGAAAAAAAGAACAAAAAACCGTTCGGAAATCACCCAAAATTTATCATTCCATAATTTTTTTGGCACCCAAACGATTTCGGAACGATGTTGGAATTTTTTTCTCAAATAAAGACATTAAAGACCAAATAAAGACCAAAACTGGCGACATCTAAACAATGCTTTCGCTGCCATGGCTACTTAATCTTTGTCGTTGCTGCAAACACGCCCCCACCAAATCTTCCTCCCTCTCTTGAACGCTTTATCGCTTATGCCCCCTCCTAACCCCTGTACTTGCATGTGGCATTTCCCCACAATTTGGCCCTTTCCCTCCATAACTCCTTTGATCAACGAGACTGATCTCACCTGTGCGAATCACGAGTTGGGTGGGTTAGGTTAGGGTTAGTTTGCGAAGAAAAAATAAATAAAATGGGGGAATGAATGATCGATAGCGATAGTGGCGATGTGACGAGAAGAGAACTAACGTGGTATTCTTCAGGGTGTTTTGGATTATCCCCACATCCGGAGTTTACTTACCTCCCCGGGTTCAATTCGTACCGCTTGGCCTGGTTGAAATTTTCCATGAGTAAGCGGCAACGAGTACTGGAGTATGGGACCATCCGGCGTGGAGGAGGGCACCTCAATAACCAGGTGAGGCGAGGCCCTCCCAGGAACGCCCACCATCTTGGTCCCCCACGATCCAACTTCCCCCGAGCTAAATTTAGCCGTGCGCCCAGCCTCAAGCAGAGTGAGATCGACTGTCCCGTTATCAGGGAATGAGCCATCGTCCTCTTCGACTCGCGCTTTCCTTTCTTTCGCCTTCCCCTTCTTCGCCACTGTGGAAGGACTGAATTGCCGGTCGATCACCCAAGGCCTGTTTGTGAGGGGCTTTACCACATCAAAGGTCTTTTTCTGTGCTTGCTGCGCAAAGGTAGTCGTAACACAGATGACCAAAAGAAGAATCGAGAGGGGAGTGGTGGAGAGCATTCGTAGATTGAAATTCACGGAAGTTACAGTAGAAATTGTTAACGATTCTGCACCTATACCGCTAAAGGCGGTTTGCGGTTGAATTTATTACGCTAAAACCACAAACTAGGGTCTCCACTTCGGAATCGCCTCAAGGAACGACCCATTTCCGAGTCGTCGTTATCTCTCTCTCAAATCAGGTCAAATTGAAACCACAATGCGCTCTCATGCGTATCTTCTAGGTAAGTATAGTGCCCCGGTCGCCCCATTTGATCCCAAACGCTCCAGATCTCTCAAACAGGACACCGAGGCATGTCATCACAACCACTCTTTTCCCCCTCTACATCGTCCCCAAAATCTAACCTCGCGCCGCTGTTTCGTACCGATCGGACAACATTTCACAGTTACACTGCTGTTACGGAGTGCACTCCCGTATAGTACTTTCTTTACCCCTTTATCCCAACATTTACAAAGTTGCCGTCGTTCCTCTCATTCTTTTTTGCCCAAGCAGACGACAATAAGACGAAATATGCTACCTCCTAACATCTCAGGATTGAGCATGGACGAGGAGAGTAGCTTCGTCGATTTTTATGGGAGGGGGAAGGTGGTACGCAATAAAAACCGTGACGATGATCTTTATGACCATCTGGTTGATGGAGGGGAAGGATCAGATGACTTTGTGAGTGCGCTTATGGCGCCCTTGTCGACCCCATCGCCGCGTAGTGCTCCAGAGTAACAAGCGAAAACTGACACGTACGTTGAAACTTTTGCACTGCAGAATTCTGATTTCTTGGATGAATCAAAGACAGCAAGAATGACAAAATCACCACCGCCTCCATCACCAACAATAAAACCGGCGAAAAAGGTCGAAGTGACCGATGCTTCCTCTTTTGTAGAGTCCCCTGAAACCCCTCCAACTGAAAACGGTAGCGTGAGGAGGAGACACAAATACTCCGAGCGCCCCCCTGACACCCCAGAATATATTGAAATGGCAAAAAGTAAAGCAACCCAGTACGATTTAAACCTCATAACACAGCACGAGCTCTTGACGGCGCAGGAGGAGGTTCTGCTTGCGCGTCAGATTCAGCTGCTCATCTCTTGGGAGGTTGTGCGGCGGGACGTTGAGGAGGAGCTGGGACGTCCTCCATCCTATTCCGAGTGGGCCGACGCCATATATGAAGAGCTTGGCACCAAGCTAACAGTTAAGGCGCTCAAGAAGCAGATCCGCCGTTCCCAGAGTAGCAAAAAGGCAATGATCGAGTCCAATCTCCGTCTTGTCGTCAGTATCGCGAAGAAATACCAGGGTCGCGGTTCGCTAGGAATGCACGATTTAATACAAGAGGGAAGTATTGGCTTGATGAAGGCCTCGGAGAAGTTTGATCCCGAGCGCGGATTCCGGTTCTCAACTTACGCCTCCTGGTGGATTAAGCAGTCTATCATGCGCGCTATAGCCGACCTATCTCGTGTAGTTCGACTGCCTGTGCACGTTCACGACCAGCTGAACTCGATTCGCAAGACCAAGGTTGAGCTTGAGAACAAATACGGAGCGGAGATTTCCCCAGGCACCCTGAACAGGGCAGTCGCCTCCAAGCTTGGAGTCAAGCATCAGCGGATAGAATTTGTTGAGGCTGCAGGGCGCGCAATCTCGTCGTACGATGAGCCCAAGAACATCGCGTCAGGGCGAGGTGGCTCAGCTGGTGGGAACTCGGGGGGGGAGAGTGACGTGACACTGCAGGAAACCCTCCCGGATGATGGCATTGATCCTCTTGAAAATACCGAGAAGGATATGCTGAAGGACGAGACTTCTGCTCTCATATCCACCCTCACTCCACGAGAGCAATCTGTCGTCCGCATGCGCTTTGGACTTGACGATGGGAGAAGTAAAACTCTTGAGGAGATTGGGAACTATTTTAATGTCACACGGGAGCGCATTAGACAGATTGAGAGCCGGGCTCTTCACAAAATGAGGCAGCCGTACCGCAACCACCGCCTGAAGAATTTTGTTTCGGGAAACATTTTGGAATAATGGTAGTAACACAAGCAAAAACGGAGAGTTTATCGATTGTGTCGCTCCAACTCGCAATAAGTCATCTCTGGCCAAAATTGTTATATATTTTACTAACTTATATTTTTATTTGTAAAGATCTGGAAACGTACCACCACCGTCCTTCCTCAATGTTACGAATTCATGACTGTTCTCCCTGTCATTGACGAAGATCAACGTCACCAATTCCTCTCCTCCCCCCCCTGCTCCTCCTGCCCCTCGATCAATTCTGTTCATCAGAATTTGAACGCTCATTTTAATGGCTTTCAAGGTTTTCTTGACGTGAACGCTATCAAACTTTTTGTTCACTTCATCGCAAACAGTGTCAATGCCCCCGAATCCAATCCCGATGAGCCCAGTGGCCACCTCTCTCAACACTAAGAATGGAAGGTTTAGCATGACTACACCGACCTTCCTTCCCTTCCCGCAAGCACCACCCTTGCCCACGATGCTATCGATAATACCCATAGCCGCCTTCCTCCCAGTCTCAACCTTCTTCCTATGACTGTGCTCCAAATTCTGGCCCGGGTTCTCTCTTGGATCGACAACCTTGTAATCTGGCGACACAAGAACGAGATCAAAGTCGTAATTAGACCCCCCGCTCGAGTTGGCTTGGTAATCAGTCGCACCAGCAGCATTTTTGATCGCAGAAGTCTCATCAGCTAATAGCGATTTCGATAGGTCCTCATCCGACGATAAACAACTCTTGATGGTCGAGACAATGTTTTGGAGAGCGACTTCAGTCTCAGTGTAGCTGCCGCTTTCGAGATCGAGTTCTCGACACTTGACAACCCCCTTCTCCCTAAGGGTATTTTTCTTCACGATTACGACAAATCTTATTCTCATTAGGCTCAACGCGCCGCAAAGCTGGTCAAGATTAAGGTCGTCGAGCAGGATTCCGCCAATCACGCTACTGTTGACCAAATACTCTGCTCCGATCCCGCTAGACCAAAGTCTACTAGCTACGACCCACCGTTCAAATATTGCAGGGCACAACGCTAAACCGTTCAACCCTGCAACAATTACGTTCACCATGTTCCCATGCCCGAAGAATGGAACCCCCAAACCCACGTGGAGGGCTTCGGTGGGGCCATACTTGTTGATCCCACCTTTCTGTACTGCCAACTTCTTCTCCTGTGCGACGAGATAAAAGCTCTCGACGATGCGTCCAATTAAGAACCTAACACCGCAAGCAATCGGTAGATCCCTGGTAATGACATTTGGAGGTCGATACTTGCCGACCAAATCGTCGTAGCGCCCGCCTTCGCAAACTCGCAATCCCTCATTAAAGCAGACGTTCAGGGACTTCTTGCGACTGCTGCTGAAAAGAACGCTTTGGTAGTACAGGCCCCCATCGTAGTGTTTCTCTTTCTGCCTCATTCCCAAATCAAAAGTTACGACGGAAGGACTGAAGTTCTCCCCCGAATCCGATCGACCTGACAGGTCCACGCCGCCCATCTTGCACAGAACAAGTAGTTTTTGCAGGTTCTGAATGCACACTTTGCACCGCTGAAGAGCCTTGACAACCTTTTTCGGCGCTACCTCACCCCCGCGCTCGTAAGATTTCTTCACGCGGTAGGCGCTCTCTTCAATACTCCTCAGCGCCGCATCAGGATCTTCTGCTAAAGGTAGCAAGTTGCCTTCGAACAAAACCCTCAGCCTCTCTGCACTTTCGTGCGATAACGGGTTCAAGTTAGTCTGGTCCTCTAGCTCCTCGATCTTGCACAAGATGTCGTTTCGCACTGAGTTGGCAAGACCGCCTTTCTTCTGCTTGGGGTTTGATCCTTTGGCGATGCTCACATTCTCATATGCTTTGTGCGTACTGGCTGTGTAGCTTAACAACTTAAGCACGCTTTTCCTAACGTTTGATTCTTCTCCGACGCAGCATAAAGTCAGCAAACTGTCGCTCAAGAGTGTATTAGTGAGTTTCAGCCCCCAAAACAAGTCATCGGCGCAATTAAAGGTTGACCTCAGTCCGGCCATTGCCTTCATGCAGACAATTATAGTCTCGGCTTCAATCAGGCTCTCATAGTTCAAACCGCTAAGATTGTGGTCTTCGTTGTTGTGGTCATTCTTATCGTGTACGATGTCGAAACTAGCCTCGTGCTGCTCTCTTGGGTGTAACCTGAGTCGATCATCATTACTACTGCTGGATTTGAAAAAGCACTTTCCAAAACAAAACCTCTTCAAATTTCCGGTAGAAGCCCCCGCTCTTGAAACTGCACGGGCAAAAGATGCAGTCAGATTCTCATTTAGAACGAGGATCTGACCCGTTTCGTCCATGACCTCCGCCTTACTGCTCGCGAAGCTATAGTTTCCGGCGCCTCCGGAAGCGTTAAAGCCGTAGTTCTCGCGCGGCCGCAGCAGTGGTGCCTCAATCTCAACAGCGCCGTGGACGGCAAAGATAGACCGTAGCGTATTACCGACGTGCTCGACGACTCGAGGATCAGCACCATACACAGGGTTCCCCTTGCCACTGCTGTACGATGTCATGCTCCCGGTAATTGCCGCGGCGCTTGCCGCGCGCATCGCTAGGGCAATGGCCACCTTGCCGCTTGCAGAGTTCTTTATCTTGTCCTTGTTGAATTGCGAGACCTTCTTTGCCCTCTTCAGGCTCATCATCATGGCGTAGATGCTGCTGTTACTCATGGATTTCTCCAGAGAGTTCACTACATTGGTTTGGTACAAGTTATTATTGCCGCCACCTAAGCTCGTCAATGCGTCTAGCAGATCGTGTGTTCCCCGATAGAAATGGTTCGCCTTGACGTTAGCGAACGTGTCAAACAGAACCTCGTCCTCGAGCGCCTGCTTCTGCTTAAAAAATTTATCCATCATCGTCCGGTAGCTTGCGGACTGGTTATTTGTGACGATTTTAAGGGCCTCCTGCAGGTAGTTGTCCTCCAGCTCCATCTTTTGAGGGAGCAAATTACTCTCGAGAATTTCTGTTGCGCTGGGCCGTTTGCTCGGATTTCGCTCCAGACACCACAATATTAGTTTGCGAGCAGCATCCGGGGACGCCGCTTCAAAATCGGAAGAAAAGCGCCGAGTGCTTGTCTTACCGAACGCATTAAAATGGTTGGAGTCCCCTCTCAAATTAGACAATACCTCGGCGCGTTCCATTCCGGTCTTGAAAAGGTTGCGGTTAAAGAGCTCGAAGATGATGATTCCCAAGCTCCATATATCCGCCTTCACCCCATAGGAAAGATTCGTCGATTCTTGTTCGGGCGCACGGTAGAAGGCAGTCCCCACGCCGCCAGTCATCTCAGAGGAAAAGGTGCTGCTCCCCTGATTCGTCATGGCGCTACCACCGAGCAACTCGCTAATGTCCAGCATCCCGCCGCTCGTACTTTTGTCATAGCCCGTCACCAGGTCTATGTCGCTCTCGACATTGTCGTTGGCGTTCCTGTCATCGGCAGCCTCCCCATCGTTGCCGACGTTTTTGTTCTTGGTCGCAAGCCCGAAGTCCCCCACTCGAATGTTGTTCTCGCTGTCCAAGAAAACGTTGGCGGGTTTCAAATCTCGATGTATGATCTCTTTCTCGTGCATGTATTGCAATGCCTCAATTATCTGACGGAGTAGCCTCCAAATCTCCATCTCATTGGTATCTTGTCCGTCTACTCTATGTAAAACCTGAGAGTCTATCAGATTCCGGAGGGTGGACTCGCAGTATTCCATCTGAATGTAAAGTATTTTCGACGAAGTTACTGCAGCAGCAGAGGTGGCAGTTGCTGTTGTCGCCGACGTCATGGTTTTGGTCCGGGAGGGAGAGGTGGAGGGAGATCTTGAAGAAGGTGGGCCAATGAGGCCCCGGTGGAGGGGACTTCCAATTTGTTGCTGGCTGGCAGATGCGAGAAGCTCCCCCTCGTCCTCCTCATTAATTACGTTGTTACGGTAGTAGTCGTACATGTCCACGGTTTTGGAATCATTCTCATGATCGTTACCAGAGCCGGAGCCGTCACCGTAGTAGTAGTCGTCGTCGTTGTCGTTGTCGTCGTCGTCGTCTTCAGAACCAAACGAATGGGATTCGTCCGAATCGTCTGACTGCTTTTTCTGCCACCAACCCCCTCCTCCCTCCTCCTCGCTATCGCTCTCTTCATTCAAGTACAAGTGAGTGGAAGTAACATTCCTATTCCCAGGAGAAGAGGGAGCGCTGTCCGGCGTGGAAGTGGGGTCTGACGATTTGCCATCGGAAGTGGTCGCGGTACCCGTGGCGGTGGTAGTGGCAGTAGTTTGACTCTCACCACGACCAAGCTCTTCCCCCCCCTCCATCCAACTCTGAAAATAACGGACAATATTCTTGTGCATCATGCGAGAAATCGTGTGAACTTCCCTCCTGAGCTTCTTGTTGTACTCCACACCCCTCGGCCTGTGATCGCTCGCCAGAACAATCTTCTTGATGGCGTAAACCCTCCGGTCAAGCCTGTTTCGCACCTTGACGACGAGCCCCCCCCCGCCCTTTCCGAGGACCGACAGCGTCACGAAGTCGGCGAGAAAGCGGGATTTAGACGAGGCCAACATTCCCGTCGAGTTCTCCAGCTCGTCCTCCTCGTCAGAGGAGAGCGTGTTGTGATCGGACGCAAAGGAGTTGTTGGGGGCTAAATTGTTGTTGTTGTCGGTGGTATTATTGTTGTTGGGAGGCTGAGCGGAAGCAGCAGTCTTGTGCAAGGGGGTTTGCATGTTCTTCTTTCTCATTTCCTCGAGGGCGGTCACTTGCTGGAGGAGCGAAGTCGTGTAGCTGTCTGCGTTGGAGTTGGAGTTGGAGTTGGAGTT
>Ga0115556_1000874_pt1 | contig 20408 bp, 16 predicted proteins | sample COGITO_mtgs_1104_5_FD_87282 | JGI IMG/M metagenome (GOLD analysis project Ga0115556, IMG submission 87282) | Pelagic marine microbial communities from North Sea - COGITO_mtgs_110414 | ecosystem: Environmental > Aquatic > Marine > Epipelagic | place: Germany:Helgoland, sampling site Kabeltonne... | reverse complement strand
TCAGCGCGTTCCACAGCGCATTCGTCGTCGTATCATCACTACCACCATCAAAACCACCCTCCGCGTGCGCTTTAATGCGACTCACAGGAGAAGACCGCACCACCATTTAATACTAGTAACTTGTGCGTTTACTCAATGTAAAGAAAAAAAGCTGTCGTGTTCTTTTTTTTGTTCCCCTCTTTAGATGCATTTTTTATTTAGGGTTTCAAAAATCCCCTAAAAACACCCCTTTGAAAACTCTCTTCTTTTCCCCCATTTTAGTACACTCACCTAAAATCAGATATATCTACCTGTTGTGCGCAAACAAACGAACGAGAAGAAGAAGACGAAGATAAATGCCACCTCCACCATCATCTCGAAGAAGAGGAAACAGACGACAACAGGCGACGACAGGAGGAGGAGGAGGAGGAGTTTCTACGAGGAGGAGAAAAAACTTGAGGGAAAAAGATCCGATGCAATATTACTCGCGAAAAATCGACCGGTATTTGGACGCACACCCGTGGTTCACGATGGTGTTGACGCAGTGTTTACTCTTTCTCACCGTCGCGATCGTTTGGATGATTTTCGGGGAGAAAATACAGAAAGTACACTTTGAACGGGTGAAACCATATCTGAGAGAACACGTGTGGCCGAAAGTTTTGAAGTTTTCGAGGGAGAATTTGCCGGAGAAGTGGCAGTTGAGCGAACGCGTGGTCGAGAAAGTGACGCAGAACTTAGGAAACGGGGCGGAGAGCGCGTCGTCATAAAGGAGTAGTAAATATATATAGTCATCAGTTCTTCCATTATTATTAGCATAACTTCATCCTCCCTCTCTTCATCTCTCTCTTTGCACTTTGTTTTTGTTCAAGTTGATAAAAAACCTCCTCTCTTTTCCCTTCTCTTTGATTCGCTTACGCCGCCGTGCGCGTCGGCGAAAAGAGTATCGCGCGAATCGATACGAGACGCTCGTCACGCCGAGATGCCGTTGAATTGCATCTCTCGCAACGACATGTTCCCGATCGCCATATCCAACTCTCTCTGTTCTTTTTCCGCCACTTGCACTTCCAAACTCTCTCGCCACTTCAAATCGTTCAGTCGTCTCGTTTCTTTCTCTCTCCTCTCTCGCTCCTCGAGCGCTTCGATCTTCTTCCTCGCCTCCAAACGAAACCTTTTCTCTTCCATCTCGAGAAACTCCACTCGTCTCTTTTCGATGCCTTCGCCGTCGCCTTGCGCCATTTTCGCTTCCACCAATAGCAATCGCTTCCTCTTTTCCTCCGCGCGCTTCGTGTCCAACATCTCCTGCGCCTCCTCCGCTTTCCTCACAAACTCCGCGGCGCGTTCCACGTCTTGTTTTTTACGCAACGCTTTCTCCTCTCTCGCTTTGCGCATCTCAAACTCCGCCTCTCTCGCTCTCTCCTGATCCAACTGTCTCTTCTCCGTTTCTTTCCTCTTCCGTTCCTCGTCCAACTTTTCCGCCGTGCGTCTCTGTTGCGTGTCCAACATCCTCTCGACCATTTTTTCCTTCTCCTTCGCGAGTCGTTTTTGCTCCTGTTGCGAATCGAGCGTTTTGCGTATGTTGGCTTGCGTCTCGCGTTTTTTACGCAGCGCTTCGTCCGCGTCCCTTTTCGCTTTTTCGTCCGCCTCTTTCGCGAGCGCGTGGAATAACGACGCGCGTTTGAGCTGCAACGTCATCGCGCGCTTGTTGTTGACACCATCACCGTCACCACCATCGTTATTCTTCAAAGACAAAAACGAAGAGAGGCTGGGGGGGTCAACACCTAAAAAGTTAAAGCTTTCGTCGTCGTCGTCGTCGTCCTCGAGTCGTCGTTCCTCTTCTTCCTCTTCAACCCCGCGTTGTTGTTGTTCGGCAGAGAAGAAAAGCTCGGAGTGTGATGCGGGCGTGGAAGGCGGCGTATTCGTCGTCGTCTGAATCGTCGTCGTCGCCATTATTCGCGTGTTCTGATATGTATCTGCAAACAGCGTTTCTCTCTGTTGTTGTTGTTGTGTGTATTTTTAGAAAAAATGGAAGAAGAAAAAAAATACGACAGAAAAAACAAGCAGACAGAGAGAGACAAAAACAAACAAAAAGAAAGCAAGCACAAGAACAACGCACAACGATACTACTACTACTACACGCGACACCAACAAAAAAAAAGACACGCACACATAAAAGACGCCGGTGAGGTTGAATCGAACAACTGGGCCGTCAAGCCCCCACAGGTTTGAAGCCTGCGCTCCGAGCCATCGAAGGTCACTCCGGCTTTAGTATGGAAGAAAGAGAACGCTCCAAGAGCAGCTTTCCTCCTTCACTATAACAACCCTAAATCCTTTTAATTAACATATATAACACTGTATTATTTAGGGTTCTATAGTAAAAAATCCGCCCTACCGAGAAAAGAGCGACGCTGCCGCCATAAAGTTTGAACCTATCGCACTGCAGAGAAGAAGAAGAAGATATGGGAGCACACGAGCGATGGAGGAGGATGACTCTGACGACGACAACCTCGCGGTGTTGTGAGAGTTTGTCGTCTTCTGTGTCTTCGTTTTCAAACGATATCTTTCGTCGTCGTTTGTCGTCGTCTTCTTCTTCTTCTTCGCGTGCGGAAACGAGACCATCTTCGAGCGAAGGACGATCGATCGATGATTACGCGGAAAAGGAGAGACGGATGTGCAGTCGCAATTCGAGAGCGTCCACGAGCGGGAGGAGGACTTCTTTGAATACGAATAACGTGAAGAACAAAAACTACGTAAACAGAAGAATGTTCGCGTCGGACGCGTCGCCTCTCGTGTCGTCGACGATTGGTGAGACGAAGAAGAAGAAGAAGAAGAGCAAAAATGCGGCTGCGTCGACGGCATCATCATCTGCGGCGGAATCATCAAACGAGGACGAGGAGACAGAGGAGGAGAACGAGAACGATTCAGAAGACGCGAATGAAAACAAAGAGGATAATAAAAGTAGTCGTCTTGTCTTCACTACCTCTGAAAATGATGAAAATGATACATTCAGAGGGAACAAAGCCGGTCGTTTGTCAACGCAAGCGATTTCGAAACGAGGAGGAGGTCAAGAGGGGGCGGCGGGAAAACAAACGAGGACGAGTTTTTATAAACCGATGACCTCTCGAGCGCAAATAGACGGCATGAACTGCGAGCAGCTTTTAGAGGAAATCAAGCAGAGATTCCAATCGAAGAAGAAACCGTTTTTAGGCGGCGGGAACGTTCCGGCGGCGGCGGCGGCGACGAAGACGAAAACGGGAGAGAAGGGAGGCCAAAACCACCCGCGGACCGAATTGGAACCGTCGACGATCGAGATCGAAGGTTTTAAACACGAGATTAGCGAACGGTTAGCTTCGTTTTTAGGTTTTGGGGAAGGCGAGACTGGAGTGAAAGCGACGAGGAGGTTTGTCGATCGACGGTTGAAGAGTTACTGCGAGGAGATGAATTTGTTCGTGGGAGAACGAGACGAAAGGGAAAAGAAAGTAAAGAGGATGAAAGATCCGGAGAATCCGGGGAAATGGGAAGATAGACGCTTCGTCTTGGATACCAAGTTGAGGCAATTGTTTCAAACGCCCGATGATATCGATCAGCTCTCGTTTCGGAAGAGAACGAAAGCGGAGGAGGAAGGAGAATTCTCGGACGGAGTCGCGCCGGTGTCTCTGTTTTTAGATCCGCACTTTGTGGATATTACCGACCAAGACGCTTCGCAACTGGTGCAATCGAAAACGTACGGCTCTAACGTCATCGTCAAGAAGAATAACAGAGTGTACGCCGTGCGCGAATCAGCGCTGAAGATTTTGTTACAAAGAGTTCGTTCGCCGAAAGATGTGCAGTATGCATTGGAAGCGGTCGCTTTGTTCCACATGGAACGCGCGGCGATGGGAAAAACCAGAGGTCTCGGTTTTGAGCGCGCGTACGAATTCATCAAGGCGTGTTGCGACGTTAAATCGTACGAAACAGCGATTTGGGCGTGCGAACAGTCTCGCTCGTTAGGCTTGAACTTGTCCAGAAAGACGTTATCGTTGCTTCTTTGGCACTTGCTCGATGCTAATCGCCCGTTGGAAGAAGTCCTTCGCGTGTACTCGGTGATTCGCAATCTCAAACTCGGCGTCGACGGGAAAACTGCCCAGTTTGTCGTTAAATCCGCCTTACAACACGGTCACGTCAACGCTGCGGCGGGCTATTGCGTTCAATTCATGCAAGCTGGCGTCAAAGTCAACCGAAAAACACCGACTGCGATAATGAACGCCGCCATCGAACACAACCTTCCAAACGCCGCCGTCGCGGTTGAACGCTGTTGGAACAAAGAGCAACCGCAACTCCCGAAAGCGCCTTTCGACCGGTTAGCGCTGGCACAAGCCTACGCGCTTTTAGCCGACGACGACGAGTGCACCAAAACCGCAAAATCTATCGTCGATACTCTCGACGACGCCTTTGACGAGGAGCTCAAAAACACAACCTCCCAAAAGCTCGCCCTTTGGCCGCAAAAACTGCTCGGCGTCGCCAACGAAGCCAAAGGCGGTGCGAGTAAAGAGATTCTAGAGCGGTGCAAACGCGGGATGACGCTGATTAAAAACGCGTGCGAGGGGGAGTTATTCCACGACGTGGACGTCGAGTACGCGTTTTCCACTTTACAAATTTTAGACGACGAAGACGAAGACGTTTTGGAAGAGAAGAAAGGAGAAGAGTAATAGACGCATAGAGAGAAAGAGAGAGAGAGAGAAAAGACCATTTCGTGTAATAGTAATACTACTAGTAATAATAATACTAATAATAATAATAAAGACCGAGAATGAGACGAAGAAGAGGGAAGCGTTTTCCTCTTTTATTGAAATCCCCATCATCATTCTTCTCTCAACCTTTTGAGCAAAATCTACACAAAAAAAGCACCAACATCCATGGGCACCATCGCCGGGTCTGCGATCGATTTAGACGTGCTCTACCTCGCGCCGGTTGGGGAGAATAATAACAACAATAACAACACATCTTCCTCCTCGCGTCCGTCTTCTCGTCTCGCGAACGCGCAACCTTCTTCTTCGTCCCCGACGACAAAGACGAATGCTTTTAATAACGCTGCCGGGGAAAACACCAACAAGGAAGGGAACGTAACCGTCGTCGTCGACGCGGGGACGACTGATGATCATCAGACGACGAGCGACGGTATAGACGACCTCAATAAAAAACGTCCTCCTCCTTTCTTTCGATGTCAAAAGTGTAAAATGCCTTTAGAGTTTTACGAGGAGAAAGAAGAGGAGAAAGAGGAGGACCGAGATCGAGCGAAGCGTATCGCGGATACGAGTGGGAAGTTGAAGGTGACAGCTGGCGAGAAGCAGTTTCGAGATTTTTTGTTGGAAGAAAAAGAAGAAGAAGAAATAGTAAACGAAGAGGAGCAAGACGAGAGTAACGAGACCGACGACGCCAAAGCGGCGTCTTCGTACGTGCACTTGCCGACGTCGGTGCAAAGAACGAAAACGTCGGACGCGCTGAAAGCGGCGGGGCAAACAGCCGCGACGCTCTCGAGAATATTCGACATCGCGAGCGAGAAAACGAAGCAGGACTTCCCCCTGTGCGAAACGTGTGCGAAAGAAGTGGAGGTGAATATGGAGAAGATGTGCGAGGATTTGGAGGAGGAGTGCGAGAAGTACGAGAGGGCGATTGCGAGTTTAGATTTGAGCGAAGGCGGCGGTGGTCAAAACGGGAAGGAAAGAGAGGAAGAGGGAGCGAAGAAGAAGAAACAAGAGCGATTGGAAGAACTCGAACTCGAACTCGAACGAGCGTTTGAGAGAGATAAAGCGATAGAGTTAGAGGTTGAGAAATTAGAATTAGAGCTGGAAAAACAGAAAGTGCGGAAAAGAGCGTTGCAACGCAACGCGGCGCGAGTGAAGAAGGCTGAGTTTGAAATTTGGCACGAGGCGAACCAGTTTGAAATCGACGCTAAATCTTTGAAAGAAGAACGAGACGCGTTGGAAACCAAACTGGAACGCGCTTCGACGCAGTTAGACTTACTAAGACGAACGAACGTATACAACGATGCCTTTCACATTTGGCACGACGGACCATTTGGGACCATCAACGGATTTCGATTAGGCCGCACGTCCACGGTGCCGGTGGAATGGGACGAAATCAACGCCGCGTGGGGGATGGCCACGTTACTCTTACAATCGCTCGCTAACGCGATGAAGATAGAATTCCGTTCACACGCATTGCGCCCGATGGGGTCGTTTCCAGCGGTGTGCGAAATCAACGCCAATACGAACACGGTGTCGCAGTGTTACGATTTGTTCGGTCCTGTGAACATCATGACCAGTCACAAGTACGATCGCGCCATTTGTGGTTTCCTGGCGTGTTTGGACGAACTCGGTAGGTATTTCGCGGAAAGAGATTTTGAGATGGGCATAGAACCAGTGTTTCGGTACCCGTACTCGATCGAGGCGGACAAAGTAGACGGGAAGAAAGTTACGTTTACATTCAATAGAGACGAAAAATGGACGGCGGCTTTAAAGTTGGTTTTAACTGATTTGAAAATGGCCGTCAGTTACGTCGCGTCCCGTAACGGTTAAATGTATTTTTAAATAAGATATGGATAGATGTAGATTTCAATGAGCGCTATCGTAAGCTGTGCACAATTGATACATAGATACGTGACAGGTACTGGGTACTGGGTAGCTGTAATTTTTTTTTAAGTGTGTATTTGTACCGAAGATTTTTTCTACAACGAAACTCCTAATAATTTCTCATATAAGCTTGTCTCGCGACGCGTTCGGCGTCGATATCACTCAACGATTCTAAAAACTCCGGTAAGTCCGTTTTGGCTACTTGCACCACGCTTCCTTCGAAACTCCCGTGTTTCGTGTGCGCTCTCACTTGCTCTGCAGCGCGCGCGTACGATTGCATGAAAAAGTTACCTCCGCTTTCGATCGAATCTGTCTGCGGCTTTTCCGTCACGCCGACAACCAAGAAATAGTTCGGGTCAATCATAGACGGACCGACGACGATTAACGGTCTGAGAACTTTTTTCACCTGTCTCAAAGCATCTTGCAAAAACAACGCCAATCGCAAAAGCGTCAGCGGATGCTTAAATAAATCCACATCCGCAGGAGAACCGTGCTCGGTCAACGAAAAGTATCTCAACGAACCGAGCGTTTTAATCGAGCCTTTGTTCGACAAAGCGAACCCACCTTGACGAATGAGCGCACGTTGCACGCGCATAGCTCGTTGTAATCCATTTGATGTCTCTTCCCAGTTGCTCAAACTTAAAACCTTCGAGGCGGTCCAGAACGCTGCCGCCGAGGATTCCGGCGTGCCGTCTTCCTCATCGCCTCCTCCTCCCACGCTTTTCCGTCTGTTGTTGTTACTGTTACCTCTAATATCCATGTCATTTTCGGTGTTGATGTTTTCTTCGTTTTCCTTTTCGTCCTCATCGTCCTCTACGTCGCACCTGGAATAATTCTCTAAAATAGCCGTCGCGGCGTATACCACGTCCATCGCAGACATTTTTACTTTAAATCCATGGTGGTACGTAAACGACCAATACGTTAAATCGTGCAACCCGCCGTGCGATCCGGCGTGCTCTTTCAACTTTTCCCGCATTTGTTTCTCCATGTTTGGACTCATGTGCGAAAACTTCTGCTTCGCTTCTTGCAAGGACAACCCGCAAGTGGCCAACAACGAATCCAACAAGTGCACACCGCTCTCTTTCCACGTTTGCAATCGAGTGACAACGTACGGCGAATGCAGCATCGCATCGTATAAGTTCCAATGCCGCATCATCTCAAACCTTAATTCTTCCAGTTCAATCGAAATCTTGCGATCCTCAAACACTTTCACCATCGTCCCGTCGTCCAAAGCTCTCTCCTGGTGCATGTTCCCGTTGATTTGATTGGATACTTGCGACATCAGCTGAAAGCAATACTGCTTATACGTCTCCTGACTCACTTTTTGGTGCGCCAACTGGTCGGTTAAACTCACAATCGCTAACCATAACAATAAATTCTTCTCCAGTCCCTCTTTCTTCATGTCAAACGCCATATCGAATGCGCACAACCCAGCCGATCGACCGTAATACGACCCGCGTCGCCAATACTCCACCCTTTCCGCCTGCCTTTTCTTTCTTCGCAACGCGACCGTCCTCGGCGACTCCGGCTGTTGAGCCTCTCTTTGCGACTGCCTCTCTCTTTGTCTATCAAGCTTGATTTGTTTGCGTCTTGCCGTTTCTTCCTCGTCGTCGTCGTCGTCTGAACTAAAATCCGACTCTGCTTCGTCCTCGTTCTTCTCGTCGTCGTCGTCCTCTTCCGAGTCCGTATCCATCTCCGGAAAGTAATCATCCCCTTCCTTTGAGTCATCTCTGATCACGTACACGTCCTTATTCTCCTCGGACACGTTTTGCAACGACAACGGTCGGTGCGAATCCAACACGTACGCTCTGCAATTCACTTTCAAATCCATCATCTCTCTCACGTCCTCGGTCCCTCCGCAGTTTATCAAAACTATCGCCCGGTTTTGTTCATCGTCCGGGATTTCCTTCCCTCGTTTCCGCAGCTCCTCGCTCCCGCTCACCGGGAACACGGAAAACGGGACGTTATCCGACTGGAACATGGATTTTAAGATTCTGTACGCGCACAACGCGTCCACGTCCGAGGTGGAAACATAGATTAAAATCGGCGTTTGGTAGCCATCTCTGCGGATGATTTCGTAACAATGGCGGTAGTTTCCCCGTTCGACTAACATAGTGAAACTTCTTTATCGTGCCGTCGATCGAGCGCGTGCGTGCGTGCGCGTAGAGGTGTATGCGGGGTATGTGTGCGCGCGTAGGATGCGAGACAGCACACTTCACCGCGCGCACCAAGCAAAAGGAAAGGGTGGTGGTGTTTGTGATGCGTATCTGGGATGCGCAGCGCAAGCGTTCGAATGGAGGAGGAGCCACTCGGTTTGAATTTTTGAATTTTTACATTCAGGAGTTTTAGGGTTTTATGCTTTTCTGTCTGAAGGGACACTTTCTTATAATATTTTGAAGAAGGTACCGAAAGATACCGTTCGTGTTGGTGATGATGGTTTATCCGGACGCGCGAAGAATGCTCCAATATAATATAACGGTGTTGTTCTTGTCGGCGAAGCGTGGATGGAATTGGTTTTCGGCGTCGGTATCGTCGTCGTCGTTTACGTCGTTCCTGCAGTAGAAAAGAAAACACAAAGCAAAAGTGGAAAAAACACACAAAAAGACGAGAAAAAAAAACGAGAAAAAAAGTCTCTGCTGAGAAGTCAAACGCGTCCGGTCTCTCTCTCACATGTAACCACGCCGAAGCACGCAAAAAGTGCTTCGCGGTTCTCATCCGGACCAGACGCTTTTCGCTCTCCTGTTTTTCTTTTCTTTTCTCTTCTCTCTTCCTTCTCTCTTCCTTCTCTCTCTCTCCGTTCTCGCTTCTTCTTTTCCCTCGGCAGAAGGAGTCTTCTAAAAAAGCTATTGTTATATAAAATACATCTCTCTCTCTCCCATCCATCCATCTTTCCATCCCTCTTCCTCTTCTTCTACGCATCGCGTGCACTCACACTACTACTTACTACTACTAGATATAACTGACTGATTGTTAGTGTATTGTTGCGTTTATCTAAAGTTGAACCTCTTCAAGACCGATCTCTCCGCGTTCGCCGCGTCCTTCGCCACCCTCTTCGAATCCGCGCTGTTCTCCGCGAAGCACTTCCAAAATCTCAACGTCTCATCCGCAGCCGCGGAAACCACCGTCGTTCCGTCCGGCGACTGCGCCATGTGCAACACTCTCGCCGTGTGGCCAGTAAACTCGGCAATCTTCGTCATCGTCGGGTACTTCCACAAGCACAACTGATTCTGCGAATACCCGTGGCTCGACAACAACTCTCTCTCGTGCGTGTTCCACTGCAACGCGCACACCTGCGAGTGCGTGTCGACCGAGTTCGTCATCGCCCCGGTATTCGCGTTCCAAAACTTTATGCATCTATCCGCGGTCCCGCCCCCAGACGCCAAAACATTCGCTTGCCACGGACACCACGCCAAAGCTTTCACCGCGGCTTGGTGCGCGACCAACTTGTGTCTGTACGTACCATTCGACAACGACTGCGAGTCATAAATATGCAACGAGTTGTCGTTCCCACCCGAAGCTAACTGTGTCCCGCTTGGCGACCATTTCAACCCGCAAACCTCTTGTGAGTGACACGTGAACGTGTTCGTGCAATGCTCTCGAATCCTCACGTCGTGCGTCATCACCGTCGTATCTCTGGAACCAGTCGCCAACTGCGTCCCGTTCCACGCCAAAGCGCCAACTCTCGCCTCGTGGCCTTTCAACGTTCTCACTTTCCTCGCTCTCGATGCGTCCCAGATCTGTACCTCCGCGTTGTTCGTCCCCACCGCAATGTGCTTTCCATCCGGAGCCCAGTTCACGGAGGTCACGTAATCCTCTTCGTCGTTTTCCACGTCCGTCTGCATCAACTGGTCGATCGCGCCCGTCCCGGCGTTCCATAAATACACCGTGCACCCTAAAGCGACGGCGATGGAATTCTGGGACGACCAATCGATCAAGTTCAAATAATAATCATCCACCAACTCTGGCGCGTCCAAAATCCTCTCCGGCGCTTGCGGGATGTGACGGAACTGTTTTTTTCCACCCTTTAAAACTCCGATATGATTCGAGGAGTACATCTCGCGCGAAGCGTTCTCCATGCCGCTCGGCGGCGCCGGCGCTTTCGATTTAAACGCTAAGATTTTCGAGTTCAAGTGATCACCATTTTCACCACCGTTTTGTACCGAGTAGTTCGACGCTAACGATTTCTTATACGCCTCTTTACTCGGACTCGCGATGCCGACGGATCGGTGGTGGTGGTGGTGTTTTCCATCGGCATCCATTCGACCACCGTTCTCATCATCATTATTCTCGGTGGATGATTTACCCTCCAAAGCGTACCTGGCGACGTCCAAGTCAATCGCAGATCGGTTGGCGATAAATCTGTCCCGAGATGGCGTCTGTGGATGATGAGGTTGCATCATATATATATGTATGTGTTGTATGTGTGTGTGTGTGTGATATCAATGTAAAAAAGTGAAGAAGAAGAGTGAAAAAACGAAAAGTCGTTCCCCTTTTCCATTCAAGAATTTTAGGGTTTTTTAGTCTTTTCTCGAGTGTTAGGGAAAACGCCGACGCTTTTTTCAATTATTGCGCAAAAAAATCAACACACCATGCGCGCCGAAGCTGCTTTCTCGTCATCTTTCAGACCGTCGCGTTATTATTGTTCTCATCGTCATCATCGTCATCATCGTCGTTTAAATCATCATCGTTTAAATCATCATCGTTCTTCCATCATCACGACGAGGTGTTTAATACGAGTGGAAGATGATGAGGATGAAAACAACGAGAAGGACTTCAGAAGGTCAAAGAGGCGAAACGAACGGCGAGAGCTTTTAACGACAACTTTGCAACAAGGGCGAACGAACGATGAGAAATACGCAACAAAAGGAGTAAAAGTCGAGAGCGATGCAGAAAATGCATCAGAAACCAACGGAGGAAGCGCCGCCGCAGCCGCCGCCGCGAAGGAAAAAATGTTCCAGATTTTACGCGACAGCGCGAGCTGGGATCCAGACGTGGAAAAGTTGTTGGAAGGAATAGACGCGAGCGATCCAGATGCCATCGAACAAGCCATACGGAAGAGATTTGATGAGAAGAAGAGTCGAGTGTACAAACCGTTGAACGAAGATGGCGTTGGAGACGAAGGGTCAAACGACGACAATAAGAACGGTTCGCAGACGCCGACGTTGGTGTTCTTCAGGCAAGTGCAAACGCAAAATTTGTGGGTCTGGATGGAAGCGAGAAATACCATAGAGGATAAAGAGAAAGAATTCTTCGACGAGGCGATTAAATCGTGGTTCGTGGTTGGAAAATTAGGCGGATATAACGTGGAAAATCAACAGTGCTTAGAAAACGCTTCGGTCCTAAACGACACGGTGAGTCATTTGGATTACGACGTCGCTCGATCGCACGATAGAACGAGCGCGTCGTTGTTTCACGCGATCGGGGAAGTTGAATACAGAGGGAAATGGGCGCGAGTTTGGATGGATTTAGGCACCGCGGATGAGATGGCATTAGATGTGCTCATCAATTCTTTAATCACTTTGAGCAGAGAGTACGTCGGGATTAAACAAATCGTCATCGGCGGCGATAACGAAAACGGGTGGGGGACGAAAGATTCGGGGTACGGGCAAGACCAAGGCAAACCGTTCGAAGATTTCGACCCGGCGTTTGATGAAATGTTTGGTGACATGCGAGGGATGCGAGGGAAACCGAACGCGGAAGATTCGAACTGGATGAGTCGATAATGATGATGAGCGTTTTGTACGCCTCGATTCGCGAAATAATATTCGCGAGTCGTTTGTTCGAATGTGTAAAATCGTAATGTTTGTATTATTAGATATGTTGTATACTCGGTAAATGATAATGATAATGAAAACAAATCGCTAGGTACGCGTGCTTTGTTCACTCCCTCCCTCTCTTCTCTCTCTCTTTTTCTCTCTCTCCCCCTCTCTCCCTCTAAATATATAGTAATAATAAAAGGATTTACAATCGTGTGCGAGTTTTAAAAGGCGGAGGAAGCCGTTTGCGCCAAAAATTGCAACCTCGTGACTGGATACTCACTCTCTTTCACTTTCAATCCTCTCACGCCAAACTTTATTTCGTTCCAACTCAAATTCTTAATCTCGTCTTTCAACTCGTCTTTCGGTAACGGAATGCCTTTCTTTCGCATCTCTTCCAGCGGTAACGCTCGTTTACACTTTGCGAATTGATAGGAGCCTTCGTTTTCGTCCTTGCCTTTACCTTTCACCCAGGATAACTGATACCGTTCGTCTTTCGTTTCCAAATACAACGTATCTCTGCGTAACCTCGCAGACGTCCACTGAGATTTCTTAAACCCTTTATCTGCCACCGCCGCCATGGAATACTTCAACCACGGTTCGTTGCACAAGTTGTACAAGACCGTCACTTCTCGTATCATCCTCTTCTTCCTGGCGACGTTGACGTTGGCGTTAGACGCCGCCCGCGTTCTCTGCGCGCGTTCCTTATCTTCCGGAACGAACGTTGGGACCACCATATACCTCAACGATTCCGACGCTGTTGGCGTCAACTCGATGATTTGTTGATTCACCGTCACCGCCACCGCGGATTCTACAACCATCCCGAAATCATCCGCGTTGATTATTTGCCCGTTGGAGGTTTGCAAAACACCGTTGTTGCTTTGCAAGTGCGCCGCCGCGGCACCTTCCCCGCCGTTCGCACCGCCAGAACCGTTCTCACCGTCTTCGACGTCCTTCTTTTCTTCCTTTTTTACGCCCGCCTCTGAAGCCGGCGCCGCCGCCGCCGCCTTTTCTCCGCCGCTCCTCATCATCTTCTTCTTCTTCGCGAATCCGCTCTTCCCCCACGCTCGGCTTCGAATACCGTTCCTGCTCGAACTCCGAAACTCGTCCGACACGTCGTCCACCCGCCGAACGAGCGCGCGAATCTCCAACAAACTCGGAGGCACTTGTAAACTCGGAACGTAATACCCGCAGTGCATTAAAACCGCGACTAAATCCGAATCCGACGTGTACACGTCCGTCCCCCAAAGCTGATGTCCCCGCACTTGTCGATTGGTGGACACCGCACACTCCGCCGGAATTCGTACCTCGAAGATGTTAGTGTCGTCCTCCTCCGCGTCTTCCCCTCCGTCTCCGCCGTCCTTTTTCATAAGCTTCCTCGCGAAATGCTTGGTTAAAATCTCCCCTATTCGGTAGTGAATGATGGGATGTTGTTTCTCTTCTTTTCCCGTCGTCTGAATCGTCGTCGTTCCCTTCGCGGTGTTATTAATGTTGTTGTTGTTGTTGTTGTTGTTCGCATTTTGCGCCGCCGCATTCGCAGTGGTCGCGTTCGTCGTGGTATTGTTCGTCGTCGCGTGATGCGCAGTCGATCGCGCCGAGCGACGACTGCTGTTTTTGTCCTGTTCGTCCATCGAAGGAGCGCCTCCTCCTCCTCCTCCTCCTCCTCCTCCTCCGTTGCCAACGCTCGCACCACCACCAACATTAGTCGTCGCGAGAGTCGCAGGGGGATTCGTTCCGGCGAGTTCAGCCTGGGCGGCGGAACGTTTCGCCCGAGCCGAAGGCATGATGATGATGTTTTTGCGTGTTCAAGCGATGAATTTTTTTATGAAGCAAACGCTCTCCTGAAAGAGGGAAAGGTCTTCCTAAACGCTTCTTTTCAATACTACGACTACTCTGCTGCTGCTATTACGACTACGACTACTATCACTACTTCTACTGCTATTAGTACGGCTACGACAGAGGCGTGCGTTCGTTCACGTCGAACAAAACTTCCGTCATGTACCTTTCGCACAAGCGCGAACCCATGGCGCGCTCTAACACGGCGCGCGTTTTCTCGTTGGTTAACTGCTTCTCGCAGAATAGGATTTGTTTTTTTAAGCGGAGGAGGGCGTCTGGGAGAGCGAAAGACGGGTGGTCGTCCTCGTCGTCGTCGTCGTTTACGTCGTCGTCTTTTGGGTGGTTTCCAAGCGCGACTTTTTGGTTCGTTTTATACGCTCGAACGGTGTCTTTGAGAATATTTTTGTCGCTCGCCGTGGAGGCGAGGAAGAGGTATCCGTCCATGACGTCTAGGAAATACTCGCGAAAGAGTTCAAATTGCTTTTGATTTTCGATTTGATCTTTATCGCCGCCGATGCAGACGCATTTCGAAGATAGAATAGCCTCGCCCCATTCCGGTAGAGGTCTCTTTTCTAACGTTTCCTCTATTCTCTTTCTACTCTCTAATCCCGAGACGAACGCGTCGAAGATATCGTCGTCTTCGTCGTGTTCCTCCTTCTTTGTCGGGGCTAAATCGACGATGGAGAGCGACATTCGCCCACGAAACCCAACCACATCACCGGCAAATATCGGCGCGTCCACGATCGCGTGCGGATAAATCACGCAATGCAAGACGACAAAATCCATCGGCCCCCACGCCAACTCCAAGTGCATCTTACGAAACGTGCGTTTCGATCGCAAGCACACGTTCTCTATCCGGATCCACGATTTACCGTTCCTGCCGTCGTTCCCGTCCTCTCTGCCTTCGGGAAACGCGCGCACAGATTTCAATTCCGGCGCAGTTGGAAATTCAGAGACGGAATCGTCGTTATCTTCCGCGTCCTCCTCATCGCTTCTCGTCGTCGTCGAGGTCGTCTGCATCGTCCTCGTCGATGTCGCCGCTGCGAACGCGAACGCTTCCTCCTCCCATTTTCGTTCAATCACCTTCGCTAATTCGACGATGGCTGAATCTTCCGGCGCGTCGGAAATGTCCCAACTTGTCCTCGCGCTGCCGCTCCTTTTACTCCTACCACTCGTACCACCAAAACCGCCGCTGTCTCTCTCCAACGTTCTCGGTAAGCTCTGGTAATACCGTCGCTCCGCTTCGTCGTCTGCGAACTCAAAATCATCATCTTTTCGTCCTCGTCGTCGTTCTTCTTTGTCTTTGTCTTTCCCGTACAAGACCTCGGCTATTCTCTTTGCTTCTTTGTCGTCGTCGTCGTTGCTTTTGTCGTTGTTGTTCTTCTCGTCGTCGTCGTTCCAAAACGCCGCCGAACTTCTTCTGAATCGTCGTCGTCTTCCTCGGTGTTGCCGCTTTTGCTGATGACGACGATGCGCACAAAAAGAAGAATGAGCGCGAATAAAACTGCTGCTCTCCGCCATTGCGCGCGTTATAATCGTCGTCGTCGTTTCTCCCTCGCAAACTGCAGAAAAAGTGACGCGCAAACCACGAACGGAAATGGAAAAGTGAGAGAATGCAACGGTGCGTCGTCGTGGGTCGTCGTTGCCCTTCCTCCTCCTCCGCGATCATCGAGAAGAACGAGAGAGAGAAGAAGAAGAAATGCAGTCGTCGCTTTCGTCGGTCGTCGACCGTGGTGGGAAACAACAACGACAACGACGACGACGGGAGAAGAAGAAATCAAATCAATCTCAAAGCGAACGAAAGAGCGAACGAACGCAGGAAACAGGCGGTGATTGAACTCTCAAAAAGAGAGGAAGCGTGCAAAGGGTACTGCAATTTATGCGGCAAGACGCACACTTTGGAAAGAACGCGGGAGGCGGAAGAGGTAGCGAAAGCGTTGCTCGAGAAGTTGCGGAAGCAGAAATCGGTCTCGGACGAGGACGAAAGTGGTCAGTTTTTAGTCGAGGACGTGTACGACCAACGAACCGGGGGTAAAATGATTGGCGTGCTCCTGTGCGAAACGACGACGACGACGACGACGACGAATACGAGTGAGAGGAAAGTGTTGAAAGCGTTTAGCGGACAATGGATGGGCGAGTGGGTGGTTCCCGGGTGGTGTCCTCCGTTGGCGCGGTTGACGCACGACAGTTTAGAATACATCGAGGAGAGGGAAAAGATTGAGAAGTTGTCGGAGGAAATTAAAAAGTTGGAGAAAGAAGCGTCGTGGTCGTCGTCGGGGTCGAGTGGCACGGCCGCGACGGCCGTGACGGAGTTGAAGACGAAACGGAAGAACATGTCGAGGGCGCTGTTGGAAAGGATTTGGGATTCGTACAGTTTGCCGAGTTTTAGAAAAGAGAGGAAGATGAGTGAGGGTGATGACGATGATAACAGCGATAACAGTAATAGTAGTAGTATTCGTAGTAGTAGCGATATTAAAAACAATAGAAGGAAGCTCGTGGAGCTGAACATTAGGAAGTGTTACTACGGCGACGCGTCAAAGTTGCCGTGCGGATGCGGCGATTGCGCGGCGCCGAAATTGTTGGCGGAATGCGCGAGGAAAGGGTGGAAACCGATTGCGATTGCAGAGACGTGGATGGGACCGAACGTGAAGAGAGGAGCAGGTTTGCGCGAAGAAGGCGTGTTTTATGGGGCGTGTTTGGAACGGTGTCGTCCTATACTTGGACACATGCTCTGCGACGCGGCATTAGAGTTAGAATAGTTGTGCTCTTTTGATTGACATTTGTATTTTACTCACCGCGCGGTAAAAAGAAGTATCTCGTTCTTTCACGATCTGAAACCGATATTTGTATCTCTATTTATTCTCTTCCTCCAGATCCTTCTCCTCCTTTTTTTCTCTCATTTATTCTATACATCGGGTAAAAGCTCGACGAAAAACGCCTCCATGCTACTACTCGTCATGCTCCCGATTGTACCTTCGCTGCTATACTCTATCTCTCTTCTTGGATGGTGTGCTACTAATCGATACGTTTTCGGTAAAACCTTGTGTGGTCCACCTTCCGGTTCCGCGGTGGAGTTCGAATCGATAAACGCGAACATATTTTTCAACGCGTGCGCTTTCAAAAAACGCCTCTGCAATTTTGCGCCGTTTGGGAACGTCAATCGAATAGTCACCACGTCCGGCGTTCCCGCGACCGGCTCCTCTTCTAAAGTCGATTTCGCCTCTTCGATGTGCCTTTCCGCTTCGACGCGTCTCTTCTTTTCTTTCGCTTCTGCTTCTTCTTTCTCCAATAGTTTTTTGTGCTCTTCCAAAACTCTCTTCGTTTCCTTTTCTCGATCTAATCTCAAAGACTCTTGAAACGCCGCATCTTGCTCGTATTTTTCGAATCTATTGCGCAACACGTCCTCCGACGCGTTCATATCGACAAACGGTAGCGATTGCGACGGATCAATCGGCCGCCTCGCCTCTGGTGCTTCGTACGCGACGCCAAACATGGCTGCTTCTAACTGTTTCGCCTCTTCCAAATCGATGCCATCCGGTAAAATAAACTCGTCCTGGTCTCCTTCGCCGCGGTTCGCCGCTTCTCCGCGCATCATGTGAGACAAATTCCCATTCGCTCGTCCTCCGTCTCCTACCGCCGTAGCCCGCGCCTGTTCAAGCGCCCGCCTCGCCGAATGTCTGTGATCTCCACTTCCAACTGGTAAATTTGCCGGCCGCGGCGTGCTCCCGGTCAAATCGACAATCTGTCTCTCCGCTCGCTCCCTCTCCCGTTCGTCTCGCGGGTTCATAATCAACCGCTCCATCTCTTCATCGCTATCGATTTCCACAAAATCTGGGTCGTCCTCTCCCGTGTTATATTCACTCGCGCTATCGTCTTCTATGGTCATTCTTTCTTCTTCTTCTTTGTCTTCTCGTTCTTTGTCTTCTTGTTCTTGTTCGCGGGTTGGTCGTTGAATCAACTCCCCAGTTTTCTCATCAATCTCCGCATCGGAAACGCCTTCGATTTCTTTCTCGTACGTGCCGCTGAAAAACGCGTCCACGGATCTGTCGATGTCCCATTTGTATCTCTGTTTTTATTCGAAGAAGAAGAACAACAACGGCGCGATTATTAGGAAGAGCAAGAGTCAGCAGCGAAAGAAGGTTTTACCGCGTGATACTAAACTCCTTTTAAAAGCGCGCGACGTGTACGTAAAAACAACCGTTTTGGACGAGTTAAAAAAGTTGAAACGATGATGAGACGCGAAGAAGACTTTCACTCTCTCCTCCGCGCAAACGAAAAAGGGCAAACACGAATACTACGAATAACACACCTTTAAGATCCGTCGGGACGTGCTCTGATCTTCCACTCCGGTCACCGAGGCAAACGTGGCCACTTTTTCCGCCAAGGATGATGATGGTGTCATCTTCGTCTGATTGCGAGAGAGAGAGCAGCTTTGTAGGAGTAAAAATTTTGAGGAAAACGAGGGAAATTTCAAAGATATTTCTCACTCATTATTAGGTGTTGACGCGCGCGCACACACACACACACACACATTTATAATAAGCGAGAATTTTACCAGTTGTACCACGACGATTCACGACGCACACGACGACGAGGTGAACGAGATTTACCACTGCCGTCGTAATCACCGTAATTACCGCGAAGAAGACAAAATGAAAACACATCATCGTCGCGACGACGATGAGAAAAAATTGGAAACGCTCGCGGAGATGATGCGTCTGATGAAAGAAATCCACGAACAACGCGCGAGAGAAACGGACGAGCGCATCAAAGATATCGCGGAGAAGTGGAAACGGGGAAGCGAAGAACGAGACGTAATCGCAGAGAAGAGGTACGAGGAGACGCTGTCGAAACTGGATGCGCTTTGGGAGGGAATGAGCGTGAAGCTGATGCATCGTCTCAACGACTTTGAGGAACGGTTGGAGGCGTTGGAAAGAGCGAGGAGTGAACCTCCTCCTCCTCGCGGCGGCGGCGGCCAAGAGAACGACGACGGCGACGCGACCGCCGAGAAGAGTAACAGAAAGATCAAAAGGATACAACAACAACAACATCAACAACAACAAAACTCGATAGCCGATCGACGACGACGATTGGACAATATGTACGCTAAACTAGAAGATTTAAAAGGATGATATCTAAAACAACGCTCAGCGCTTTACTGCTATTACTACTATAATTACAACTACTCTTTTTAATCGTACACGCACATCATCTCTTGCTCTTGCGCGACTCTGTAGATGAAGTTCTCTAACCCCATGAGATGGATGCTGCTCATGGTTTTCCCCAGGTTGAAATACTTTCCCGCGCCTTCGCTGGAATAGCCGTACAAATCGACTCTCGTGCACAAACCCGACGCGAGGATATCGCCGGCTAACTTGAAACCGCCGGACGCGGCGCCTCTGGAGATTTTCTTATTTTCTTTCTTGTAAAGATAATACGCGGCTTCAAAGACCGCGTTTCTTCGAGGCGAAGGCCAGAGAATTGGTTTGCCTTTGAACGTGTTCTCGCTCAAGTCTTTCTTGGAGGCCACCATGCGTAGTTTTGTTTCGTCTTTGAACATGTAAAACTTGGCCGCCTTTTGTCCTTCTTGGCCGTATTCTTTCTCGTCGCCTCGGATTTTCCAATATATAACGTCGCTTTTCTTACCCACGCTCTTTTCATACTTCTTCATCGGACTGTTGTATCTAATAACGGTATCGTGAGCATCAATCTCCTTCCCTCGTTCGGATTTCAACACGTTCGAACCTACTGCGACGACGGCGCAACTCCCGAATCCGAGCGGTTTCACGTCCGGAAAAAAATTCGCCCACTTCTCCTCCGCGGGCACTTTGTTCCCCACAAACAACCGTAAAAATGGATGTCTTGGATGCGTGATTTCCCTCGTGATGTTCATGTGTATCTTATCTTCCGGCCAGTAGTTTTTCACGCAGTCTAACGTCCACAAACCGCAGCGTTGTTTCTCCTCGCCGAGTTCTCTCCAATATCGCAAATTCGCTCTCAACACGTCTATGAACTCGTTCGAAGGAGGCGCAAACGGTTGCGATTGTCCTCGAGATTTGCCGCCACCACCACCGCCCTTTTTACCGGTAAAACTACCGCTCCTCCGTCTTCTCGATTTTAACGACTTTAACGACGACCCACTCGCGAGGAGCACTCTTCGTTTTTCGTTGGGAGGAGGACTCGTCGTCGTCGTCGTCGTCATCATCATCAAGTCTTTCGCCGTCCCGAC
>Ga0115556_1000869_pt1 | contig 20463 bp, 10 predicted proteins | sample COGITO_mtgs_1104_5_FD_87282 | JGI IMG/M metagenome (GOLD analysis project Ga0115556, IMG submission 87282) | Pelagic marine microbial communities from North Sea - COGITO_mtgs_110414 | ecosystem: Environmental > Aquatic > Marine > Epipelagic | place: Germany:Helgoland, sampling site Kabeltonne... | reverse complement strand
TAGCAAAGGTGTACAAGTTTTTTTAACATTAGTTTACAGGGACATTAGTATTTAACCACGCTCATTCATGCGCTTGCTGACGTTTCTCATGTTATTGTAGACCTTGCCAGGAGGGGCACCCATGATCAAAGAGCAGATGGCATCTCTTGCCACACGGATGTTGGCGTAGCTCCCCAAAATATGAATATGCTGATCTGCGACGACAATACGTGTCCGGCTGGCGTTTTCAATTGCAAAGCGAGTTTTTCCATCCTGTCCTGCTACACGACCAATGGCACGACTGAGGTGATCCCCTCTCAAAATTTTTACATCAGTGACCTGAAAGCTATCTACGTAAAGGTCATCCAACCGAAGCAACGCCACAGCATCCTGAATCTCGAAGCCCATCATAAAAGCCGCGACGAAGTCAGCTCCTTTCTGCAGCGACCCCGGGTCAGTGGTGTGTTCACTAGTTTTCATCTCCACTGATTTGGTTTTAGTATTAAACCGAACCTGAAGCTTCAAGTATTCAGTCAGCGGCTGCATGATCTGCTCCCAAGAATTCTTTAATGGTGTAAACCGATGCATTGGGCACCGAATTCGCCGGTACTCGGATTTCCCTGCTATTGTCTGGGTGGTAAGTTTGCGGAAACGTGGAACAGACAAATGAGCCGTGTCCATCGATGTATCGGCTGCATTTCCCGCATTATTGGGAGAAGAGGATTCGGCAATCACATCAACGTCCATAGTAACAAGGCCTGACATAGTTATTTCACAGCTTAGAAACTTTTGTTGAGAAAAGGGGCTTCCGAGAGTATTTCGGTGTGGTTGTTAATATTTTTGTAACTTTTCTCTGGAATATTGCCGTATTTTTTACACAGAATGCCACTGGGCACAAATTTAAACGAAAAAGATAATAATTGAGTGCGAGGTAGGTTTTTTCTTTCTGAAATTTGTTGTTCGTGGTGACAAGAGGTGACGAAAGTGTAAGCCCAAATTACACACTATCTACCCTAAATTAACCTTATTTACTCCACGTGGCTAACTTTCGAACATAGATATATCCAGATCTGAACCTAAAATTGCAAAGAAATATAGTTTTCCCAGATGATGTCACCGTTGACGATTCTGTTCCTTGCAGCTCTCCTCCATCCTGGACTCCCCTTCTACTCGCCAGTGGCAATAAACCCCCCCCCCAGACCAATCCAACTGAATTCTATCAATATACCAGTTTCGCGCTTAAATTTTTGGCAGGTGAGGAATAATTCCCCTTAATTTTTGCCAAGTCATTGTCTGAGTCGTTCCTGTAATTCTGAGTCGTTCTTGTGAGTCAGTGTGTGTTCCTGCCTATCCTCACCCCACCTTTTTCATTAACACACACACTCTCTCATCGTAGTCCAAATCACCGAGCCCACCATCGGCCGAGGCCGAAACAGTCCCTACGTTGAGCGACCTGAAAACGTCCCTTCTTTCTTGGGCAAATGAATATAAGGTACTGCAGCGCGAGTACTTTCTCGACAAGGAAGCAAACAAATTTACGGAGCGGTATGGCCGCCTTCAAGTTTTGGAGGGCACGATAATCGAGCTATGCGAGAAGATTGGCGCCGAGTATCCGCCAATTAACCCCTTTCAGGGCTGGAAAGATCCGGATGCTGATACCCGCTCCCCCCTTGATGGAAGATGGTCTCTCCGCTTCACGACAGCTGCGGACGCGACCTTTAAGCCAAACGAGAAGCTAGGAAACGCGGCAACCTCTCAGCGTGTTTGTGCCGAAACCGGATATTTTATCAATGAGATTGATTTTGACGGCACTGGCACGAGCAAAGTGAAGGGCTTCAGAGTCTTTGTCGAGGGGAAACCCAGGAAAGATGAGGAGAATGTTGTAGACCTGAAATTTCGGAAGGTGCAGATTCTTCGCGATTCACGTTTCCCCAAACTCTTCGGGTCAATCAGTCTACGAATTCCCACCATTAGTTCTCTTAGCGCCCTTTCCGCACTTTTTAGGATCTCTTCTGGGGTGGCTGCCAAGAGACCTAGCAAGAAGATAGTTTTTGTAGACGATGACATGAGGATTCACAAGAGCAGCGAGGGGAAGTGGTTTGTTCAAAGCAAGCTTGCAAACAGAATTTAGGTACACATAACGAAGAGCACAGCGAAGAGTACAATAACAAAAAAGTGAATAAAAAAAGCGACAATTTTGTGACTGATAGTAAAAATTCGTTGTTTAAGGGGGTTGAAGGCAGTAGGAGGTAACCCAGGCCAAACTTTGCACTTTTCTTCATCTTATTGCAACAACTACTATGACACCACCGACAACAGCGGCAAGCTAATTAATCGATTTCCTTCACCACGACCTTATTCCTCTCCCCCTCGTACTTGACTGAACCAGGCTTGGAGTGTTTGAAGACGTTATCTCTCTTCTTTTTCTTGCTGTCACTCTGAAGAGTCTTGACGGCAGTCTGCTTCCGCACGAACTTTGGCAGCTGGCGTTGTTTCACGATACGACGAACTTCAGGCAAGTGCTGGTGTTTCTTGATGAGGGCCTCCTTATACTTCATGGCCTTCTCCTCTCGCGCACTCATCTGCCCAATCTTCTCGTCTGACTTGGCCTTCCAAACTCGGAGATTTGTATCGTCGCTTCCACTGATGACATACTTCGAATCTCCACTAAAATTGACAGTGAACACCCTTTGCATCCGCTTGTTAAAGTAGCACTCTCTACTTGTTCCTGATCTCGAGTTGAATATGCGAACCGTTCTGTCGTAGCTGCCCGTCACAAACTCCCTTCCTGTCGAGGCCCATCCTAGTGACAAAACAGCGCCGACGTGACCCTTGTGTACCATTGTTGGCCGGGAAAGATTCCGCATGTCGAAACTGTAGCAGTTATGATCCTCATTTCCAACGGTAAAATTGAGCGGCTCCATAGGATTCCACTCAAGGCAGTTGCTCCGCATCTTCAGGATCGTCTTGCTCAGTCCACTGCTGCCACTTGTCATACCACCGCCACCCCCAGTCCTTATATCGTATAAACCGACTCCACGGTCACTACTACATGATGCTATCAAGGAGCGTTCAGCAGGATTGAATCGGACCACGTTCACACTATCCTCGCCCCAGAATTTTTTGAAGACAATAATGGGAGATGGCCTAACAGGGCTGAAAACTTCGAGTGTATTGGTAGTTCCACAAGCAAAAAGTGGGTCATTCCAGTGATGGTCCATACTATTGATACTATGAGGACTTGTAAACGTCTTAACTGGCGAAGGGGAGGGGGTTGCATTGGCATTGTTCAGGTTCTTTGTTGTTTGCGGTTGCTGCTTGCGTTTGGGAATAGCCGAATCATCGTCAGAATCGTCGCTGTCAAAGTCACTGTCTGAGTCATTGTTCCTTTCACCATCACTGTCACTATCACTACCACTATCACCATCGCTATCACTATCACTATCACTATCACTATCGCTATCTTTCAGCTTTCGCTTCTTCCCCTTTGACACTTCTTCACCCTTCTCCTTACTGACCCTAACCCCACCTCCACTGTGTACAACACCCAAGCGCCACATCTTGACAGTCTTATCAACGCTGCAGCTAAAGAAACATCGTCCATCATTCTCTTCACTATCATTCGATACACCGTACCCGCCGCGATTGCCGACCACTAGTCCAGAGACTGCCTTGTTATGTCCCGTCTTTCTATCACCACACCAAACCTCAGTTCGAGATGCTAAATCCCAAAGCTTGACTTCACCACTAGCATCCCCAGAAACAAATGCTCCAAGGTAATCTCGGCAGTTCGCAGATGAAAAGATCGCATCGATGTGCCCATTTCCCATCGAGCCAACAAATGGTTTTGCGAAAATTCGCTGAAGTTTCGCAGACTGAATAGACCTGGTATACTCAATAGATGATGCATGAGGATTTAGAGTTGGAGAGAGGTTACGGGAGAGTTTCTTCTGGTCACCGCTGTTTTCGCGCACAACAGTACTGCGGGACAACGCTTTGATCTTCATACTCTCAATCAAGAGAAGGGGAAGGGAAGGTTTCGGAGGAGGAGAAGACAAGGAGGAGGAGAACCAATAAAAGGCTGACGATAACGAATCTTCAGCAATTATTCTTGTGACAAAACGCTTCAAGATGAACTTGAAACAGAACAAAGTGTCCAAGAGTGCTTTCTTTGGCCGATTCAGGTAATTTTGGTCGGGTGCGGAATATCGGTGGGTTTGTGGTGAACACGAAGTACATCTCCATCATTTTGACGTTAAGGACGTTTTTAGCGGGACGCACGGTACACCCCCTTCACTTGTATCGACCCCCTCACGCAACGAAAAAAATACACTCGAAACCCAGCAATGATTTGCATTCGCATGGTGACTGCAAGGAGATTAGGATTTTGCTCTTCAGGTTTACGCCCTTCGGATTTCGGAAATTTTGGCGCACAAACTCGGCAGATTGAAAGATTATTTAGCTCTGACCGCAAGGACGGCAGTGATCATCATGCAGAATTTCTGAAGCAAATACAGGAGATGAATGAGGAGAGGGAGACGTTGTTCAATTTCAGCGAAGAGGAATACTCGTCGTGGAGTGAGGAAGGCAAGAAGCCAATCATTGTTTCGGAAGAAGAACCAGTGACGATACCCGATGTACCACAGAGTTCTATCTGGGAGGAAATGTCAAAGTCCACACAGACAACACCTACACCATCCCTGTCTTCCCTGACACCCCCTCCTTCATCATCTACTACCCAATCCCAAATCCCCAATCCCCAACCCTTTACGCATCTTAACCCGACTACCAACCAAATTCGAATGGTGCCTATCACTCACAAGAAGCACACGATCCGAGTTGCGAGTGCGACGACTACTGTTCATTTTCCTCCTCAGGTTTCTGCCCTCCTTAAGTTGAGCGAAAACAATCTCTACGATGCGACGACACCCAAGGGCCCGATATTTAGCTCAGCCCAAATCGCTGGCATTATGGCCGTGAAAAATACGGCGAACCTTCTTCCTTTGTGCCACCCACTGCTCCCCACAGCAATTGACATTGACATTGCCCCGTGCCCAGAATCACCTCATGACCGAGCAGTGATAACCTGCACTGTGGAATGTGATCACTCGACAGGCGTAGAAATGGAAGCTCTTATGGGCTGTACTGTTGCAGGCTTGACGGTAATCGATTTCTGCAAGTCGGTGGGGGGAGGGGTGAGTTTGGAGGGGACGAGGATTGTTCGAAAGGAAGGCGGAAAATCGGGGACGCGGGTGTATTGAGTGGACTGGATTGAAGAGAGTACTGTGAGCGACGAAGATGTAGAAAAGTTTTTAAAGAATTAAATTAACAGGGTTGCGAAAGGAGACGATCTTTATGTTGTTGTTAACTTTTTTGGTTCTCTCCTTTCATCCGCCGCTAAAATTAATGTGCGCCAGTTGCCTTCAGACCTACCGCTTGCTTCACGACATCGTAAATCATAAGCTGGCTGGTGATAATAATCCCGACATGGACTAGCCTCGCCTGCGTGCCCACAAAAAACCCACTCAAGCCAGGCGAGCTCGCCTTAATCTCCTTGATAACATTGATGAACTTCTTTGGCGTCTTGTTCTTGTATGTCTGAGTCAAAATCATGTCCCCCGGTTGGCTACTGAAGCAAGCCAGCACGGCAGCACAGGCAGCACTCCCGAAGCTCACCAAAACCTTCGTACTGGGTAAGTCCCCCCATCCAATTTGTCCGGCAAGCTGAGTCGCAGATTACAAGTGTGAGAAAAAGGGAGGAATTGAAAAGCAATAGAAAAAAACCAAAAGACGCCATGCGGCGGCGGTCGTATCACCATTTCCTCTCACCTTGTAGAACATAATAGCAAAAAGGTCAAACGCAACTTGCTTTGTCATAGTGTAGGGAACCTGCTTTGCCAGCATCGCCCACAAACCGCTGAATAACTCAGCAAATCCGTCCTCCCTGATGAGTCTGGCCAGAGTATCAAATGTCCCGTTGCCAAACGCCGGGTCATTCACCAGGCGTATCCGGGCACTCTCTGCCGGACACAACAACACAGCTGCTACTGCGCCGGCCATGATGCTTGCAACCATGTACGAAATCGCCTTGCTATCAATGAATTGCATTGTCACTGGTTTCAATACCTCATAAATGCCAAACTTCATCGCACCTTCCACTCCGTAACCCATCACAGTCGCTCCCAAACCGGTAAGTAGTATGCCAATACCAGATTTAGCTACAATTTTCCTCGTTGCGCCCATCACAGATAGCTGCTTCAGCTCGTCATCCGACTGCATCAAAGTCTTGACGACATCAACGGGCGTGGTAATGCCATGGCTGATAGCAGCACACGTTCCACCGGCAAGAAAATAGCGATAATCAAGAGCACTAGCAGCCGACCCGCCGCGAATATTGAGGAATGAGGCTGTGGTTGTTGACAATGTTGTCAACCTTTGACACTCAAATTTTGACTGCCCTGAGCAGGTGTTTGGACGAATCGAAGGGGAACTTCGGCCAACAACGACCGAGATGGTTATCAAAAGCGATAGGACCCACATTTTTCTTCTTATTTCGTGCTGATTTGAAGAGCGGCACAATTTCCTTTTTGTTTTTTGTTTTTCTCACTTTCGAGATTGATCAGATCGGCGCCAAAAAAAGGGGGCTCCTTTCCACTGTGTGTCTACTCTTTCAGTAAGCGAGAGAGAGCACACCAAGGCGTGATCATTGTCTTCGACTGCTGCCGCATCGCATAAACGAAAATTGACTGCTCCACAACAACAATAGACAACATCTGAAATCTCTTCGTTTTTGTTTTTGTTGTTGTTTCGTGATTGCTGATGGCAATGAAACCGAAACCATCCCACTCCGAACCTAGCGGTGCAAGAGATGACAGTGGTTCTTACTATAGTAACTTGGCGGCTAATAAAAGAGGAAGTGTGATCAGTGATTATATCAAGCGATTCCGAACTGCTCCTCCAACACGGCGTTCACAGAGAATGAGGGTTGGGGTTAGCGCGAGAGCAGCTTTCGCAGATTCGGAACATGCCAACACCAAAAATAGTCCCGGTAACATCGAGGGTGAGAATGATAGCAACAACAATGATGACGTTGATAGTGAGGACTGCGACGATCAATATTGGACCACATCAACAAACACACCTCAGACTCTACCAACTTTCAATAAGTCCTTGTCGCAGTCGATATCAACAATCGCTAGCATTGGCACCAAAGATTTCGCTAGTAGCATTGACAGTGTTGGGGAGGATTTTTATGGTGGTGACACTGTTGACACCGGCAATAATAATAGTGACACTTTTGATGATGAAAATTCACAGGACAGTCGGCAGCCAACTCCCCCCCCACCGCCTCTCCCCCCCCAAAAGAACATATACAACGATATTTCTCTTGAATCCATTCAAACTCTACCGGGATACTTGAATTTGAGAGATTCTTTGGAGAGCAAGGGTGTTTATGAGAGAGGGGATGGTGGTGTAAAAATTGCAGATTCTTGGAATGATTCTGGCTCGGTTGGGGATGGGGATTTCGATGTGAGAACATCAATGTTGCTCAAAAAATGTCGCAGCCTTCTCGGGGATGACAGCGAAGACGACATTTCTTTGGAGTTTGAGGGGGGAGGCGATTACAACAAAAGAGCCCAGCGAAATGGGTTGGAGCGTTTGAGCCAGAGCTTGGCGTTTGCCAGCAGCAATGACGGCGAAGAGGATGACCCCTTTAGGCTATCCTGGAACGCGGAGGGTGTAATTGCAAGAATTATCGGCGATGGAGTTGGAAGCTCTACGAGACTGAGCCGTGACGATCATGCCATCATTGCCAAACTGAAAAAAAGATCTCTGGAGTCACTTCCATCACCCTCTTCCTCTTGTTCATCCCCTCAGACCTCGTCGTCCCCTCAAACCTCGTCGCCCCCGCAAAATAACCAACACCAGCACCACCAGCAACAGCAACAGCAACAGCAACAGCAACAGCAACAGCAACAGCAACAGGAACTACCGGAGCCCCAACAACCCCAGCAACCTCCACGAACTCAACAACTTCAACTGCTGCAAGATTTGGAATTGCCACAAGATTTGGAACTACCACAACAAGATTTGGAACCACCACAAAGAGAATGGCAACCACAACCGCAGCAGAAAATTTTCAGTCAATCAGAAATTGACGAATTTGCTGACGACCATATAATAAAATTGCTAACGGAGCGCATGAAAAAGATTGACAGAGAGATAATTCGATTGAAAGGTGACGTTGAGCAAAAGGAATGAATGATTAATTAAGTAGTTTTTTTTTGAACGTGAATTAGTTTGACGAGGAACAAAATAAAGTTTTGCCGACAATTTTCCAATTTCCCCCCAGAGAAGCTCGGGGCGTGGGGGGAAAATATGGACGAGGGCTCATTTCAGCTTATTATCGCCTTCAAAAAGCTAAAAAATCACCAAAGGAGATCTCTCAGGAAAAGAAGACATCTGTGAACATACAAAATTGACGACACCTACAGGCACCTGCCTGCGATTCCCTTTCCTTGGGAAAACTACACGCCAAACTCTGACCACCTTCACAACCTCAAATGTTTTCTCCCTCCGCCTACTTATCGTCAAGACTAAACGAACACTTATCTTCCGTGCTGTCGATCGAAGATGATGCGCTGAACCTGTCTTCATCTCTTCTGCAGACGACGACTACAGTGCGTTTGAAGAATGTGTCGATTCGTCGTGATGCGCTTCGCAATATCCTCGCGAATGACGCCAAGAATGACAATTCCATATTGAATTTCCTAGATGTAGTGTCTGGAACGATCGGGAGCCTCGTTCTAGTGATTCCTTGGTCTTTAATTACTAGCTCTGATTCTTCCTCTCAGTGTGAGGTTCAAATGGAAGATGTGGAGATCCTACTTCAGCAATCTCCGTTGGCCTCTACTGACGGGGACGACGAGAAGAAGCGAAATCGTAAGGATAATGAAATTTCCAGTCTTCTCAGTGACGCGCTGAAGGAGCGTATATCGACAGCTGCAGCATCAGAATCAAAAGCTAATGCAGCAGGGACAAAAACTCCTTTTGCTGCCCGTTTCCGTACACGCCTGCTGAAAAATTGCCTCCACAACCTCGCTGTAACGATAAAAAATGTGCATATTCGATACGAGCAGCGGATACCAGGAGCTGCTACTGTAGCGCTTGGATTGACAGTGCGTCAAGTGCTATTCCAGAGTGTTGACGAAAATGATGAGGACGACGATTTCAGTGATGACGAAAGATCGCCGGAGCCACTTAAAAAACTCGCGGCTATTTACCAATTTGGACTTTATTGGGATCCCGACTCTAATTTTTGTGAGAATGGCACCGATTACTTCTCCACGATCCTCCCCCTTGTGACCTCTTCCTCTTACCCCTACATTCTCAAGCCGATCAGCCCCTCCCTAACGCTTACCCTTTCAGACCAAACCAATGTGGTCGATTTTTCTTTACCCAGGTAAGCGCCAAACCATCCTTCGCCTTGTTTGAGTCGGCTGATTTACCTCGATACGACTTCCAACTTCCTTTTAGCTTCGTATTTTGTGAAACATCAGACCACTCACTCTCACTCCCACCCCATGGCGCTTGTCCCTCCATACAAAAACACAGTACGCATATTTTGATTCCCTCTCGCGTTCTCCAAACCATCGAGCCCCTGAAAAATGGGTGGCGAGATCGCATTTTGTACGAGCGTGTTTATCGCTATCGTCCGACGACCACCCCCATGGAGACTCCCCGCGATTGGTGGAAGTATGTAATAAGCACGGTCATTCGCGAATTACGTCGCGCTCGCGGGGTCGCTCGGACTGGTTGGGGCTCTATGGCACGGATTATTCTCTTGAGGAAGCGCTACATTAAGCTGTACACGAAACTCGTTCTCTCTCCTCCTGAGATTGAAAACGAAGAAGAACTCTCAAATTTAACCGATAATCTAGGAAAGGCATTGGAAAATATCGAAGATAATCTACCTGCCCGCGATATTGTGTGGCTTCGGATGGCGGCCATAGGCGAGTTTGAGTCTTTGAAAGTCTCTTCTGCCCATTCCACAGGCGCTGTTCCAACAGCCAATTCTGCTACCGGCTGGTCGAGTTGGTTCAGCCGCTCCTCAGTTCAGCAGCCCCTCGCCTCAACGACCACCCCCAAACGTGCCAGCTATGCGCATGATGCAGAGAAAGCGAATCTATACTCGAGCATTGCTATTGCCCTGGAAAACAATAGTAGTACAACCCCCCCCCTTCCTCCTTCTTCCCTTGATGCGGTTCTTTTTGATGCGAGGACATCTATAGCTTCGACAGTCGTAGAAATTCAAGACAACTCTAGCCGACCGATTCTCAAGGCCATTTTTTCGCTTTCCTCCCGCTCCTTGACTTACCAAGAGAGCTGGTCTGTCGAGGCATCCGCCCACAACTTGGAAATTATCGACCTAACTTCTTCACCTGCCGCTAGCAAATTCAGTGTTCTACTTGGCGCTCGGGACAAATCCAAAGAAGGCGACCAGATCAAGCTGTTCTGTGGCAAAAATATAAATTTTTTGCCCAACAACACGGACCTAACCCTGAACTTCGCCCTTTCTCCATTCGATCTGATTTACAGCACACTCCCTCTCAACGCTCTCAGTAACTTTCTTACGATAGGCACGAGCTACAAGCATCATGCACTTAGCAAGATATCAGAATGGCGTCGTCGGCAACAGCAAAGTATTCTGTCGACTCTTTCCTCAACTCGTCGTAAGTTCATTACTCACGTCGACATCGCCGCCCCGAAGCTTTATTTTCCCGAAGACGAGACGAACCTAGACTCACCGATGGCAGTAGTCGACCTCGGCCGTCTTTTGTTCACATCGTCAGGCGGGAGCGATAGCAACTACGACTCCTGGCGCTGCATTGTCGAGGACATATCCATCTTCACAACAAAGAATAACAGAAAAGAGCGCACTACAATAGTTGAGCCCTCCAACCTTTCGATCGATATCAAAACGGCACTTTACCTCGAATCCAACGAGACCGACTTGACAAAAGTAAAAATCAATGCTTTGCTTCCGAAGCTCAACTTCATCCTGACAGCGAGTGTGGTTCGTCTTTGGAGCAAGCTACATGCGAAGTGGGGAAGCCGTCAGACGGTACCGAATCCGACTGCTTCAAAATCTTGCTCAAGAAGGCGCAATTCAACGGCTACAATAGAGGGAGAGGGAGAGAATATGAATTTTCTCGAGCTCACCTTTTCTGCTCCTTTGATATCAATGACGCTAACGAATGACCTTACCGGCCGAGGAAATTACAGGCAAGAAAATTTTGAACCGTCTTCACAGACAATTCTGACCACGACTATTAAGGAAATAGATATTTCATTTACGAAATTGACGAACGATACTTCATTGACACGCGCGACGATGAACTCTCTGTACATCCGTGATGATTACTGCACCTCTTTCCCAGAATTCGCCTCTTCTGCGACAAATGACAACAACAATTTGATAGAGCTAAGTATCCGTTCCTGTGCGGTGCTTAAGAGCGTCGATGTTCTGTTCCACGAGCTTTATATTGACTGGAACCCAGAGACGTTGTCAGCTGTCTGGTTTTGTTTAAAGGGTCCCGAAAAGAAGGAGAAGGAGGGTGAAGCCGAAGAGCGCAATCAGAAACCAACCAAAAACCAAGAATTTGATAGCTTCAACACGCCCGAACATGGTCCCGAAAGAATCGCTGTCGAAGACGAGGAACCGCAACATTTAAATCTCGATGGCGACAACGACGACGACGAAGAAGAATTAAATTTTTTCGATGCTAGGGAAGATTATGATTTGTCCAAGTCCCCGTTGGTGAGCTACAGCACGCCAACCCGTACATCAACGGGAACATTTGATAGCCTCTCATTTTTCTCGCCTAAATTACTCATTGACGACGACGACTACGACGAAGATGACGATGACGACGACGACGACGACGACGATGACGACGTTGATGAAGAGAGAAATAATGGCGACGGTGATACCTCCTCTTCCACTCCCATGGAATCCGACCAAACACCCTTCACTCTATTTTTCTCGCTTTCGAAGCTCCGCGTCCGCTTCAACAAGGACAGTCTTAACCGTCGGCTATTTATTGCACAGGTCTCTCAAACCACTCTCAAATTTAGCAAAAAGTTCCAAGGGGGAACGCACACGTGCGCTGAGATGGGAAATTTCACCCTGGTTGACAATAGTTCGGAGGGGGGCTCCATTTACAGCCAAATATTAGGTCTCAATACGGCCGAGAATCAACAACAATCCATGGTAAAGTTGACTTTCGAGACCTTTCCGAGAGACAGCGCTGATGGTTGTGTCGTTGATCCATCTTCTGGTAGCGTAATCAACCAGGACTACTTTCTCTCCCTCGCCCTTTCTCCCATGCGCTTCGTCTACATCCAACAGCTGTGGCTTGAAATTATCGACTATCTGTTCATCGGAATTTTGGGCGACGAGGTCTGGGGGAAGTTTGGGAACGCTGCGCGTAACAACGAATTGGATTCTCGAAAGAAAGACCCGAACTGGGTTGATGAGCAGGAGGATGATGTCAACGTTGAGGCTGCCGCTCTTGCCACGGGAGTCAATTTCCTCCGCCTCCAGATCAACATACACAATCCCACGCTTATCCTCCCGACGCATTATAGATCGCCTCACTTTGTTTTGCTGAATATTCACCATCTAACCGTTAGCAATCATTTTGCCGGTGCGACGGAATTATTCCGGACAAGCGAAATCACACAGTGGTATAACAATTTAAACATCGTCGGTGAGAAAATCATCATCCGTACTTACGACGGAAAAAAAATTAGCGATGAGAACGGCGTGGGGCTAGAGGTGAACGTGAAGTGGCCGATGGGCGATGCAAAGCACGCACAGCAGCTCGTCCCGCGTTGGAACATAAACTGCAGCATCGCCAACGCCGTATTGTCGCTCCCGAAGGACTCCTACGATTTGGTCGTGCTCATGATTTTTCACAACATTTTAGGCGAAACAAGGAATTTGCAGGAGTTCTTGACGAAAAAGATGCGCGATAAATGCGGAGCGGGGGAAGAGACAGCAATTGTGTACAACTACGACATCAAGGATGGCACGCCAACCACCTATTACTTTGGGATCGGTTTGAGGGAGTTCCGTTTGGATTTTACGAACCAGAGTAGTCCAGTGGGGGAGATTAAGTCGAAAGATTTTGAGTGGAGCTACCAGAAGACGTGGAAAAAGAGCGAGGGCTTCGTTACCAAACAAGTTTTGAAGGCAGGGAGCTTGATCCTGCGTCAGACGAGCGAGAACGCGTCGTTCTCTGGGTTCCGAGAACTCCTCCTACCATTGAAAGACGATAGTCGAAGCAAAGATGGGGACGACGATAACTCGTTTAATTTGCTTTACACGAGCACGAGCAAGCCGAATGGAATGAACACGAAGTTACTGCATGTATCCAACGCATGCATTTACTTTATTCACCCCGCTTGGGTGCGGATAAAAAAATTCTTCTCCAAAATCCCTCATCCAAAGATTTACACGGCAGCTTATGGCGCGACTATCATCCAGGCTGCCGATGGATTTTTCGAGATCGACTCCCATGCCGAGGACTATATCGAAAAGTACGAGAAACCCGCCACCCAGGTGGAAGAAGAGTTCACTCCCTTTCAATTTCGGCTGGTGCTCTTGGGTGCTCGTGTCATTTGCGTAGCAGATTGCAGCGAAAGCGCTGGTGATGACGACGAGAGAGAGGGAGTCACACTGAAGGTCGATCTCGATCTTCTTCACGAGAGCCTCATCGGGGGAGGTAGTCGAAAACACATTTTCGTCGACTCGCTGGAGCTCTTTACTGGTAGTGCTGCCAATCCGGCTGTTAACGAAGGTTGCTTGCTGCATCCTTTGAGCCTCCGAGGATCCTTCTACAAGCACTCTTACACACTCGAGAGTACTTTGGACATTGAACTGCAGAAAATTAGGATGCGGACGGGTTATAGCGATTTGAGTTTGGCTCTCGACGTTTTCTTGCAAGTGCGGAGCGATATTGAGAGCGCGAATGTGTTGATGGGGAAGGTAGAGATAGATGGTTACCAAAAAATCGACGACGAGAAAAACGACGACGAGATAGACGAAGAAAAAGAGACTCGAGCTGAGGCAACAGGCACAGGTGAAACGGCTGCAACTATAAACGTTGCGGGCGAGGGCTTGGTGGTTCTGGTGGTCGACGATAGTGGAAGGCACTTTAGTGATAGTCAGGAACTAGTTCAGTTCAGTATCGATCGATTCGCTTACGATGTCGACAAGAAAGTCATTCGAAACGCGGGGGAGGGAAAGGAGATGAGAAGCGTCCGCCGCAAGACGGAATTATCTCTAGAATGTGTGGTCCTCACAGACATGTTGCAAGAGGTAGATTCGCCATTCCGTATTGCGGCATCATCCGTCTTAAGAGCAGATCGGTCTTGGAAGGAGTCGAGGTCGGTACCGTCCACCCAGCTCTCCTGGGAAGAATGCTCCATGAAAGAGGAAAAGTGGGGGTGGTCGACTCCCCAGAAACGCTCCTATCCGCTTGTCAAAAGCAACGCGTCTCGTCCTCCTTCGCCCTCTGCCGAAATCAAATTTTCGCTTCTTGAAATTGGCACCGAAGAGAAGCGCATCTCCTTGAAGGTGAACGAGCTCGAGTTCCGATGGAATCCCAGCACTGTCGTTGCCCTGCAGAGGTTTGTGGGGAGATTGTTCAAGGAAGTCAGGTTAAAGTTTGTTGAGCTCGTGCCGAATCAGATGCAGACGCAGATGCAAACGGCGGACGTGACGCCGATTTCACCCCCCAAAAAAACGACGACGACAATAATAGAAGGACGCATCAATGCCCTCATGGTATCGCTGAACAAAGAACACCAGGGTCGCAAGCTGCTACAGCTAAATTTGAGCGACCTGTCCCTTAAATACTCTCACAACGAGTCTCTGCGCACGAAAGAGGTAGTCGCTATTGTCGGAGGCCTTCTTGCCATCGATCCCACCCTCAACAATAGAAACAGAAACGTGCTCGTTGCCGACTGTAAGTCAAACGCTCTATCCGTCGTATTTAACTCGCGCGGCAATGACGACAAGCTCTCTCTCGAAATCGCGTCCATGGCCTGCAACTACCTGCATGCCCGCACGCTCGAGCTGATAGATTATCTTAGCAACGGCCTGCCGGGGAGGGGAATGGCGAAGAGCTCTCTTGTAGCTAAAAAATTTGTTGCCTCGAGGGTGCACACAAAAAGCGTTCTTTTTGCCTCGGTCGCCGGCGGGAGCGTAAGAATTCCTATGTCCAAGTCGGCAGAAGACGGATGGGACATCAGATGGGGGATGGGGGAGATCCGGAGCGACAGCGACAGCGACGACAATAGCCGTCGATTGGATATGTCTGTCAAAGACATTAACGAAAAAGTTGACTTCCGGTTGGAGCTTGTCACAACGTCCTCGCGAGGGGGGACCAGCAAAGAGACTTCTGCCACGGCAACGATTTCCGAGATTGAACTGGTGCTCGCCCGCCAGGATTACCTTCGACTTCGGGCCACGATTCAGGAGAACTTTGGAGAGGACTCAGGGGGGCTAAGGAGCGAAAATATCGAGAGGGAAGCAGACAGACTCACGGAAAAAACAATCTGCTACGCCGATGGGGCGAGGATTGTCAGTTACAAGGTCAGAGGGGAAAGGGGGGTCAAGGTAGGGATGATGGATGGTCCCACCGAGGCTATCGTTGGCGACGGACCCGCTGAGGCCGGTGGTGTTTTTGAGTTTTCCGTTGAATTACCGAAACTCTCATTGTCCCTGCCGTCCCACCTCATATCTCTCGTCTCCTCTCGCCTCACCCTGACGAAGCGCTCCTCTGGTCTTGACATTAAAGCTGGCATGGAAAGCGTTTCCGTCCTGACTGTCCCCGCTCCTCTGCCCATTCCATCAATGTCGAAGCCGATCCCATCCAGTACTGTGGGACCAACGATTGATCCAGGTGCAGAAACTCTAACCACCGGGACTCAAGTCGCTGAGACTCCTCCTCTTCCGCTCTTCTCGGCGTCGACCGACGTCGAATTCTCCCGCGACCTCGAAAACAATATAATTGTCTCTCTTGTTGTCGGCAGCAGCAGGGTGAACGTCGACCTACTCGCTTGGAGAAGGCTGGCTGACTTTATGCACGTGCCAGGCACGAAAGGAGGGGAGGATGAGGATGAGGATGTTGTTGAAAAGAAGGAGAGCAGAAAGGAATTTGGCACGGGTGACGTCTCAGGCTCAAGCTCAGAGTCTCCTCATGTAAAACTTCCTCATTTGGGTTCCTTTCGCTTCTTCGTATCTGCCCCGTTGACCCGTCTCTACCTCCTTTCCTCCTCCTCCTCAATCCACTCTCCTTGCTTCCTTCTAACATCATCAGCCACCTTGAATATCCTCCGCACGACATCCCTTGCCAACGAAATGCCAACGCCCTCTTCGCACCTCTCCAAGCAGCACCCGGACGTGGTCTCAGAAATCGTCAGCGACTGCCATTTCGAGAACGTCGGGATCTGGGCGTGCGAGGACGCCTCCCTAGTGCCCGACACATCGGACCCGTCCCACGACATGGACGGCATTCCCCCAATCATATCGCCCATCTCCGTGTCGCTCTACACGGAGCTCGTACAGAGACGACTCCACCCAACATTCAGGAGGATCGAGGTCAACTTCAGGGGGTGCGTGGAGATTGACGTTGGGATAAGGGATCTTGTGGCTCTGAGAAATTGGGGAAGGAAGATTAAGGATAAACTCGAGAGGGTGAAAGGCGGTGGTTCCAGTGAAAAGGAGCAAAATTTCACTCACGTTCGCGACCACGACTGCCACCGCGATCGCGATCGCTGTTGCGGTGGCGACAGAAAAGTGAAAGCTGCAGAGCAGCAGGCTTCAGAGCGGGCATCAACTCCCTCCGCATTATCGTCCACCCCTCTGCCCCTCGCCCATAGGCCTTCCTTTACCCTCGCGGACGAAACGTACGATCTAATCTTCACCAAACCTGGCAAGCTCGGTCTCGTCCTCCGTCGCTCTCGTCGCCTTGTCATCGTCGACAAGGTGCGCCCCGGTGGAGAGTGGGAAGACGTCGTGAGAGAGGGGGACGTCCTCGTCTCCGTCAACGGGGATTACATCAGGAGAGTATCGTTCAGGAACGTCGTTCGACTTATCGGGGAACTTCCCAGACCGATGACGCTCAAATTCTCACGGGGCACCAAGAATATCAGTATCGATGCAACCGGAATCGGTGCCGCCGGAATCGATGGGAATACCGTCGGTGGAGACAATATCGTCGATGGATTTGTGAAACGTGACAGTATCCCCAGCTCTCGAAACGGCGGCAGGAGCGGCTCCGTCGAAAGCATCGACAGTCCCTTCTTCTCCTCCTCCTCTTCCTCTTCAGCACCCAATCCCTCCGGCATCTACGTCATCACATTCGACTGCCCCGTCGGCCTTTCCACCGGCATCACCACAGTCCAGTCCCCCTGCGGAAACGTGGCGATGGTGTCAGAGGTCACCGAAGACATCTTCTTCAGGAGCGTCAGCAGAGGAGAATCTTCTGCATCGGACCTGTTACACGCGTCACTCGCAAGAAGGCGATCCTTCGGGATTGAGAGCGAGAGCATCGAGGTAGTCGAAGAAGTCTCAGACCTCGTCGGAACAGGCCGCCGTGGAAGTCGAATCCGCGTTCCCCTTCCCGGGTCCGTGATAATCGCAGTGGGCGAAATCCTCGCGGTGGACCTCGGGCACAACGCCGTGGCCGAAATCATGTCCCAAGGCGCGGCACCGAAATCTCTAGGCGTGCATACTTCCAAGGGGGTCAGGACGTTCTCCATCACGTTCAGGGAGGCGCCAAGCAACCTCTGGGGATCGGTAGATAAGTTCTCTTTAAGCGGTCTCAGCCTCGTGGTACGTCTCAACGACGGCAGTTCCTTTCACTTTGACTCTGATTTCGACGTAGACGGCTACGGATACGGCGACGGCGACGGCGACGGCGAAGGCGACGGCGACGGCGACGGCGACGGCTCCGACGGAATTAGAAGCCGCTCCCGCAAAACCTCCAGGCGAGGCCACCACCACCGTCGCCAGCTCAAAAAACAATCAAAACAATCCCAAAACCGCCGCCATTATCAACCCCAGCCGTCACATCAGAACCTCTTCCTCTTCCGTCTTCGCGGCGTCTCCTTCGACGTGATGCGGGGTCTGGGCCGTCGCACGAAATACATCCGCACGCGCGTCCCCACAATCCTAACGATCCTCGACTCCGAAGTTTGTCCCTCCCCAGCGGGGACGGACGGCCCCAGCCCCTGCCCATCCCCCTCCTGCGCTCCCCTCCTCCTCGACCGGGTCAGGGAAGAGGAGATCGTCACGACGGCAAAGGCCACCGTCCGGGTCAACGTCGACTACTGGAACGGTCGCGTCGACGATTACGAGCCGTTGGTCGAGGAGCTTTCCCTGGATATAGGCGGCGAGACGCAGGGCGGGAACGACGACGATGGCCACGGACACGGACACAGACACAGACACGGACACGGACACGGTGACGATAAGGAACGTCACCCGAGGGAACTGGCGCTCGCTATTAGTGATGAGGAAGGGACCTCTGTCAAGGTTAATTTGAGTGTTGCGGGGATGGAGGTTGTTAGGAGGGCGGCAAAGAGGTTAGGGGAGGAGGTGGGTGATGGGGAGGGTGTCAACACCAATACTACTACCACCACCGCCGCTGCCGCCTCCTCAACTACTATTGACGAGAAGGAGAAGGAGAAGGAGAAGAATAAGAACTCCCCATCGAATTACCTGGACGACAATCACAACGACAACAATCACAACGACAACAATCACAACGACAACAATCACAACGACAACAATCACAATGACAATCACAACTCCTCTGATTCCTCCGTCCTCGATATCTCCCAGGAAATAATAACCGCCGCCTTAAAACTGGCCTCAAAAAGATCCCTCACGACGACGACGACGATGACGAGCGGTCCGGGTCCCTCAGATCCCTCAGATCCCTCCTCTCCCCTCTCCCCCATATCGGGGTCGGATATCGAATCGGAAGAGGAATCAGACGACGACTACGGAGGACCGAACTCCACACCCCGAGGGAACGATCACGTTACCGTCGTCAACTACCTACCCATTCCGTTCTCCTTCAGGGTTCACGATGGTGCGGGTGCGGGTGCGGGTGCGGGTGCGGGTGCGGGTGCGGTCCTTTCCGTACAAGGCAACGACGGCGGCAACGACGACGGCAGCGACTCGACCTTCCTCCGCCCGGGGGAGGCCTTCAACGTCCCCTTCCCCCGTTCCGGTGCCACCGCCTTCGCCGCCACCACCACCACCACCACCACGCCGCCGTACGCCTCGTTCAAAATGGCCACGATGTCGGCCTCGTGGAGCTCGGCGGTGCCGCTCGTGCCGGAGCGGTCGCTCCGGGGGGAGGAGCCCCGGGTGGAGGAGACGGAGAAGGCGGGGGAGAATGTCAACGGCCCGGGCTCAAAACGTCCACGTCCTCAACCCGACGCCATCGACTACAGTCGCTACACCTCATCATCATGCTTCCAAGTATTCGACAGTGCCGGCACCCCTCTAACCTTCGGCATCCGCACCTCCCTAACAGCGAATGACGGCGACCCTTCCAACAGCGACGCCAACAACAACGCCTACACATGCTCGATCTACTCCTCCCTGTGGATCCTGAACAAAACAGGTCTCGACCTCGTACTCGGTTCACCCAGGGCCCTGCTCTACCCCCCCCCCCTTCGACTCCTCGCCTTCGCCCTCGCCAGTCGCCGTCGTCGTCCACGGGCAAACAACCCGCGGGCGTCATAGGATGGGGAAATAACAAAAACAAAAACAACAACAACAACAACAACAACAACAGCAACCAGCGGGAGCGTGCCACCCAGGCCGTCAGGGAGATGGCCAGCTTGTTCGATTTCGACGTCGACGTCGACGTCGACGTCGACGTCGACGTCGGCTCGCATCTCCGGGTCCGGCGGGGGAAAGACGACGACCTCGACGATGACGACTACCACCACTACCACCACCACCACCACGACGACGACCGCCACCATCATCACGGAGATAATTCTGATGGCCGCAACCGAGACGACCAAGGGGGGGGGTACGACTACGACTACGACCACGACGACTACGACGACGACCACGACGACGACGACGACGACAACGAGGACAACGACGATAACGACGACCATGGCCACGGCCACCGCCGCCCCGTGTCGTTGACGCCTTCTCAAATCAACGACGTCGTACCCCTCGGTAACCAGAAGGCCTCCCGGATAACCCTTTTTGTCTACGAGTACATCGAGAGGGACGTCGGCAACGCACCACCCTCCGCCGTGCCCGAGGAGGAGGAGGAGGAGGAGGAGGATGAGGATGAGGAGGAGGAGGAGGATGAGGATGAGGAGGAGGAGGAGGAGGAGGAGGAGGAGGAGGAGGAGGAGGAGGAGGAGGAGGAG
>Ga0115556_1000862_pt1 | contig 20630 bp, 7 predicted proteins | sample COGITO_mtgs_1104_5_FD_87282 | JGI IMG/M metagenome (GOLD analysis project Ga0115556, IMG submission 87282) | Pelagic marine microbial communities from North Sea - COGITO_mtgs_110414 | ecosystem: Environmental > Aquatic > Marine > Epipelagic | place: Germany:Helgoland, sampling site Kabeltonne... | reverse complement strand
TGTATTTAAAGTTGCTATATCAGTATCAAACTGGCTTCTATTGGTACTATAATTAGTATTTGTAATACCTGTTAGATTGGTATATATATCATTTGCCTTATTAATATAAGTGTCAAGTATATCAGTCCTATTATTAAATAAAATCTTAAAATTAAATGGATAATCAACTGTACTTTCTCCATTCTTAGCAATATGTACGCCAACTATTTCTGTAATATTTTTAGTAGTAAATTTTTTTTTTGAACTATTATTTAATAATTTATCATTAAATAATTCTAATTGAATGTTTTCTTGTTTTATATTTGAAATATCTTCATCTGCATTACGACTTAAAAAATTTCTAAATAATGGATCACGCCAAGCTTTATTATTTCCGGCTGAAACTATTTCTAATTCAAGTTCATCATAATATTGTATAATTCGAGTATGTTCACCAAGATTAGTTAATATACCAAGTATATCATAATTAATTGGATTCTGAGGTGGGTCAATTGGTATATCGTCCGATTCATACCATATATGACTTGATAAAACTGGATTAAATGCGTTTATTGATTCTGTAGTAAATGGTTGTTCAACTTTAGTACATGATACACCCATAAATCTCTTGAATAATATATCAGTTTTATCGGAATCTTCAAAAACTGTATCCGTCATTATTAATATATATATATATATATATATGCAAATATTTAACTAATTTTATTTATATTGTTTCACCTGTTACAGATATGTTCGTAAATGATAATGAATTATCATTTTTAATGCCAATTTTTACATATCCATTTAAGTTACTCGAACCTTGTGGAACTTGAGTATATCGTATAAAACTATTAGAACCCGATAAAAATAATAAATTTCGACCATCCAATCTTGTATCCGATGATTGACCAAATGTTTCTGGATTAGGGTTTCCTGGAAGATTTAAAGACATCCAACCGGTAGCAGGTGGGCTTGCACCACCATAATCACCATTACTCAGTTTATAATATAATATTACATTTTCATCTACATACGATGTACCTGTAGTATCATATACCCCACTATGACCTGCTGAACCATTAATCGTAAATTTTAACCTATCAACTATTCCTGTAGTTATAAAGCTAAAAATAGCCCACTTATATCCACTTGTTGTAGTACTTGTGTACACACTGTTGATATTTGCTAAAGGTGTTTTAATTGTACCGTTTGGAAAATAATAATCAGAAGCATTCTCAATTATATTTTTACCATTAAAGGTTATATTAGCTAAATTACATATTTTACCATTATATAAATGTAATTCATATTGTTTATCTACAAAACTTATCTCATGACTATAGGTTCCATTTACACTCGTAAATGGGCCGTCTGATGATGAAAAATACCAATTATGTAATCCATCAATTACATTTAAACTATTTTTATCACACCTAATATATTTCTCATTTCCACCATTTCTTAAAGACTGACTATTTTTACTATCATTTTCATATAAATTGTATGATTCTGCATTAATACGTATATCTTCATATGTGGTCGTTATATTATCTAATGCAATTTCCTGATTATTAAACTGTATATATTCATTATACATAGGTTCTAAATTTTGTCCATGAGTGTTATGTTTATTTGTTGAAATAATATACCCTGTATTATCTGTATTAAAATATTCTGGGTTATTATTTCGTTTTATTTCGTTTTCTTCTGATAAGACCACATTATTCGAATCTTTAGGTGATAACCATACCTTTGAATGTTTTGTATCTTCTCTTAAATAATACCCTGCTAAATATTTATTATTTATATGGTATTTAAAAATTGAACCAGAATCATATGTTGGTATACCTGACACATATTTAATTTCAGGTTGGTCATTTTCAAACCATAATTTTCCTATTTCAGGCTTTATACTGTCCTGTATTTTTTCTACATAAAATTGGTTATTATTTATATAATTAGATGTATATGATAGTTTACCAAAATCAGTATTAAGTCTATGGATTATTTTATACGAAAAATAATGGTTAATATAACTATCATTATCGCGCCAATAATCATTACCTAAAAATTCAAGTTGAATATTTATTTTTTTCCAAAATCCATCTCTTATATTATCGCCATATAAATCTGAATGACTTGTAATATTTAAACTTATAAACTTATCATCACCAATTGCATTATTATAATTATCTTGAGCATTTTGTCCATCAAAACCGTCAATATCAATATAATTAGTTTGAACTATATCAGTAACCATACCACTATCTGTATTTTTCTTTTGAAATGTTAAAGATATATCACTTAAGTTTGTATTTTTATCACATGCATATTTGTTAATTATTATATTGGAAACTTTATCACTTGTTTTTCCATTTAAATCTGAACGATTAAATATATCATGGTTATTTTCTAATGGGTCACCATTTAGTTTTCTACCTTTTTTTGGAACCAATCCATTGAATTTTAATGACTTGTTATTTAGCATATCATGTTTACCATTACCCGTTGTAGGAGCTGAAGTATATATTATTATTTTATTACTGTCAGGTCCATATATAGTTGAATCAGAATTATTACTTGCTTGAATACTTATTTCATATTTATGACCAGGATTCAATCCAGTTAACCGCTCATCATTATATATATCATTTGAAATAGTTGAATGTTGTTTAGGTGTAATCATATTATCATTAGTATTTAGTTCATTATGATTAGTTTTTTCTCCTCCAAATCGAGAGAAATCGTTATTAGAACTAGTACCAACTATTGAATTTTGACGATTATTAATATTATATACGCCATTTGTTTTATAATTTATTTTAAATTTTGATAAAGGTGGTTGATTTATTTCATTATTAACATCATCAGAGTATATAGGTCGTATGAAACTAAAATTAACATTTACATCATTTTGACTTATATACACATTATCACCATCTATATTACTAATATCTAATGAAAAAATATTACCATCATTTACAGCTATATAATTGACAATCTTTAGTAAATTATGACTTATATCTCGAACCTTTGTTGGTTTACCCATTGCAAGAATAAATAAATCTGTAAAATAATTATAATTGTTTACATGTGTACTATCATTATAACCATAAATTCTAAAATCATATTTTTTACCAACTAGTAATTCTTTACCCACCCGTTCCGTTAATCTGGCACCATAAAAATTAGTTGTTGATGGTTCAGGATTAGCCTTACTATTATATATTTTAACACTTGATAATCTATCAATACTTCCACCTGGAGGTTCTTCAAGTGTATTTATTATACTTACCCAATCATTAATTAAGTTAGCACCGTCACCCCCACGAATTTCAACATTTATACCATTAATCATAGGCAATAACTTATCATCATATGCCATTTTATACCTTTTTGGCAAAGTCCATTTTATTTCAATATTCGTACCAAATTGATTAAATGAAAGATCTGTAAATCTTGGAGGTTGCATAAACATATTTCTTAAAATCCAATTATCAAAATTAGCAATTGACTCTGATATAGATGATTCTTTATCAATATTTAACCCAATATCACTTATATCCTTGCTATATTTATGTTCATATGGTACAACATTATTAACATTAATATAATCAAAATCATCTGGGTATTTAGTTTTATTATCTTTAATATCTTGATAGTTATCACTTGTATCTAGGGTATATTCTCCAATTTTACCATTAATTACTCCAGATACGTCTAAATTGCATTGTGGATTATTAGTGTTAATACCTATAAACCCATTATTATATGACGAATCAATTACCATTCTTTGTTCACCTGCTGTAAAAAAAACAAGCTGATCAGTATCATTTTGGTCAGAATCCATTGAGCTTATAAATGTATCTTGGTCAATATCAATTAATCCACCCAACCCTTGCCATGATTCATTAGAATAACCCTCATATTGCCTTAATTCCGTATTATATCTTATAAGACCGTTTTCAAGATTTTCTATATCACTCCGATGTGCAGTTGTCCCAGACGGTATTCTTATAGCATCTGTTCCATTTATATATAAAGTTACTCCTGGATTTTCGGTACCTATACCTATTTTTGAATTATCTCCAACATATAATGTTGAAAACTCATTAATAAATCGAAAAGTATATTCTGTACCAGCCGGTTCTGAAAATGTTAAAAATTCTTGCAAAACTATAGAACCATTATCTTTATTAATTGTTTTTACAATTGATTCTAATTGTTCATTTTGGTTAATGATAATAGTAATTTTAGAACCAATCTTTAATAAATTTATATCTGATAATTGATTATTAACATTATTACTTACTAAAAATAAAGTATTTACTTCACCAGTTGTAGTACTAAAGCATTTATCTTGTCCTGCAAATAATGTATTATAATTTCCATCAACAAATTTAGCTATAGGTTGAGATGTACCAACTTGATTATTTTGTCTAAAAATAACAGCTGGACCAGTTCCATCATTTACAACTTCAAGCTGTTCAGTCGTTGTTATATCTGTATCAATCTGCCTATAGCTTCCATTTATAAGTAAATCGCCATTAATACTAACATTTCCTTTAAATAAAGAACTACCCTCAACATATAAATCGTCATTTCCAGGATCAATATTATTGCCGACTGAAAGTTTGTTTAAATTACTTAAACCTGTAACAGTTAAAAACCCATTATCTAATATCCCTTTAGCAGTTATTATTCCATCGGATTCGATATCCTTAGTTTGTAATATTGAATTAAATTGTACTCTACCCGAAGCTCCGACTGAATCTGATATTAATTGCCCCCTTAAGATTAAATTATTAGTTATAATCGTTTCACCACTTATATCTAATTTACCATTTATTACAAAATCTCCGTTAATATTTCCATTATTAACATTAATATCACCACCTTTAAAATTATCACTCTCTATTAGTTTAGAATTTATATTATTTGCGAATAACCGATCAGTAGTTATATCATTTTGATTTAGTATATTACCTATATTACTAATATTTCCGGTATTATTAAAATTAATATTTCCTGTAAGATTGCCATTAATAACTGAATCACCAACTATATTAACTCCTCCTTTAAAAAACGCTTTATTATATGAATTCATCGTATTTACACTTAGGTCGGTTATAGTTGTAAAACCGATTGAATCTAATCTGTTAACAACTTTAATATTATTATTTACCAAAAGGTCATTATCAATATAAACATCATTTGAACCAACATCGCCGTGAATTGTTAAATTCGACATACAAAATGTATTACCTTCAAATGTATTAATACCTAACGTATTTAAATTTTTTGCAATATTAATTGTTCCTGCATTCGGTATAATTTCTTTAGTTGTTAAATCATAACCAACATATAAATCACGTCGTATATATACATCTTTTGAAAATTCAAAGTCATTATTAAAAATAAATTTTCCTGAAAGTATCAGTTGGTCTCTAACATTTATTTTGGAACATTCAATCATATCACCCACAGCTATATCTTTATTAAATGTTGCATTTTCTTGTGTAATTAATGTTCCAGATATTAATGTATTTTTACCTATATTAACATTTTTACCAACTGTCATGTTTCTATTAACATTTATATCATTTGTTACATCAACATCACCGTTAGAACGAATACTGTTACTAATTAATATCCCTGCAATATTAACATTACCCAAGGTTTCTAAATTACTATGGACTATTAAGTTTTCGTATGCAACTAAATCATTAGAAACAAATAATTTACTACCAATATTTACATCTTTGCTTAAAGTTATATCTCCATTTAAAATAAGATTGCCTTTTAATGTAGAATTACCATTAACAATAAGATCATTATTTAGCTGACACTTACCTATAACATTTAATATATTATTAACAAATGTTTCACCATTAATGTCAAGGCGATTATCAATTTGCGACGGTCCTACAATTTGATTTAAACTATTATGAATATTATTAATAATAATTCGTCCATTAGTTATAATATCACCATCTAGTAATAAGTTACTACTACCAGAAATATCATTAAATACTTCAATACCTTTACTAAATACATAATCATTGAAAGAAATAAACTTTTCATTTTCAATTATAGGTAATGCTATAGTACTTTTATCTAGTTTATCGAACGTTACTGAATCATTCCTAATTTTTTCAGTAGTTACCGAATTTTTATCAAGCATAACAGCTTGAATATATGCAATTGGTATACTAAAAGGTATTTTAACCCATGAAGTTCCACTCCAAAGTATAATATCGCCTTTTTTAATATAACCTAAAACACGATTTATATATTTTTTTTCATTTTCAGTATCATTTAATCTTAATCCGAGATTACCATCTTCTGAACATACTAAATAATTACCTGCATTACTGATATTAAGATTATATTCACGATTATAATCTATAGGTGATATTAACGCCGGGTCAAATGTATCTAAAAATGATAAACCGGATATTCTAAGAAATTTGGGATCAATTGTATTGGGATCCATGGGGTCAGTAGTTACTGTTTTTATAATACTCTCACTCCCATCATTTTTTTTAACAGATGATGTTAAACCTCCTTGTTCAGTATCAAATGTATATGTTGCAGCACCACCACCAACTACAATAGAATTGGCATCAATAGCTAAATCATGTGCATAAATAGTATGAAATTTTGCATTCTCAGAACCGATATTTGAAAAAAATGAATTTGGTTTATTTGTATCTATAAGATTTGTATCATCAAATGGGTATGTAGGTAAAATATCTTTTACATATATATCATTTGCAATTTTTGTTTGAAATAATCTAGATTCAATAAACTGTGATGAGTTTAAATTTATTAAAAGACTTTTTTCATTTATATTTAATGCATTAAAATTAATATTACCACGCGTTTCGAAACCATTATTTACATTTAGTTTGTTATCAACATCTAAGTCATTGTATATAATCGTTTTTCGATTACTAATAATTGTATTTTCATTGTTTATTGTTAGTTCATTCCAAATATCTGGAAAATCGACATCAATGATTATTTCTTTTAATTTCCAATTATTTGAAGTATCTAATAAAATTTCATAGTGTTTATTAAAATCTGTATGATTAGATATTTCTTTAAATTCGTTTATATCAGCTAAATCTAAAAGTTCATTTGTCCAATATGATTCTTCAATAGTGTCCTTTTGTTTATAAATAAAAATATCACTGTCGCGTAGGGTTGATGTATCAATATTAAACTTAACACCTATTTCAAAATTAGTTATATCACCAGGTTCACCTTTAATTCCAATTATTCCTGCACTCCCTTTTTTACCCTTTACACCTATACTTCCATTAAACCCCCTATCCCCTTTGTCACCCGATTCTCCAAATATACCTTTAATACCCGGCTCACCTTTAACACCAAAACCAATTCCTATTTGATTATTTTGAAAAACTTGCGGGGCAATATTAACATCAGGTGGTTCAATGTCACCACTCATCATACTATCATTATTTTTTTCAGCTTTAGTATAGCTTTTAAATCCATAATTATTTTTATTAACATGTTCATCGTCTTTTTTATAATTATAGTAGCTCATTATTATAATTAAAAGATTTATATATTAATATTTATTAACTTAGCAATAAGTATTAATAATTAGAATAATAAAATATTATTTAGATAATAAAAAATATTTTATACTCTTTATAAATAGATAGTATTATACCTGTAAATTATTCCATAGTAAACCATTTTGTTATTTCAGATGTTTTATTTTTTTTATTCGTAAGTTTCCTCAAAATATTATCAAATAAATATTTTTGTACATCTTTTTGTTTCTGTTCCCATACTTTACCATAAACATCTTTTATTTGTTTTTGTTTATAATTAATTTCAAGATCTTTATAATATTTACGGGTGTATCTTGAACCAGGTAAATCTTCAATACATAGTGCAAATATTTGACTAACGGGCTTCATAATTTGATTTGTAATATAGTGTTCATAATCTGCTTCTAATTTATTATCTAATACATATTGAGGATTTTCAATTTTATCACCTTGTAATACTGATTCTCCCTTTTTAATATCGGTTTTAATATAAACATATGGGATTCGGTCATTAGTTTGAGGTTTATTACCTGGGTCACGATTACCCATTCTATCTGATAAAACCTTATGGGCAATTTGGTTTGGATTTTTATAATATGAATTTAATGTTTTAGTAATAGTTAATTTTTCAATTCCAAAAACACCATTAACCAATTGGTCTAAACATATATTTAAATAGTCAATTGATTTATTAATATCATGTTCATACATTATAATATCAATAATACCTCCAAAAATAATTTTTAAAATTAATGCATTATCTCTTCTTTTTGTAACCAGTCCCATACTTGTTATTTTACCTTTATTAATATCAAATTCATATTTTATACCCGTATACCTCTTTTTGGTGATAAGAATAAATGGCCAAAAGGTTTTTTCATACTCTAAATATTGTGGAGCTTTTAATTCTTTTTGCACCCCCTTTTCAGCCATAACACCTTGTTCAATCGAACTCCTAATTGCATCTTTTCCCTTTAATTTAACACCATCTTTTTCATTAACAAATTTAACAAATATAGAATCTGTATCACCATAAACTACTTCAGCTCCTGGAAAATTAGCATAAATATGGTTTTTAGCAATTTCTAATTGTTTTCTACCAGTAGCAGTTGTTGATGCAGCTAAGTCTTTTAAATAAACTTGACTTGTTTTAGCTCCCAATTGCCCATACAGAGAGTTTGCAGTAACTTTATAAGCTAATTGTAAACCATCTAATACATCTTGTTCAAACGTTGAATAAGTATCCGTAACAGCTTCAATATCGTCGAATTCTACTGTAATTGTTTGTTTATCTTGAGTTAAAACTTCATAATGCGTTTCTTTTTTAGAAGTTTTACCAATTATTTTAATTCCGTTCTTAAGCAATAATGTTTTATAAACAATTTTAACTCTTGTCGATTTACGTGCTCCCAGCAAATCTCTTAAAATATTAGGTATAATGCCTTTCGGAAGGTTGCCTTTTTCATTTGTACGATATTGTACAAATCTATTTATCTTTTCACCAGTTTTTTGTTTTTCTTTTACTAAACCAGAAAGTGTATAAATAATCTTATATTGAGGATATTTTATATCTACATAATCGTATCCTAAATTATTAAGCAAAGTACCCCCTTCTTCACCATTATATTTTTCATTATTTATATATGTTGAATGACAAATATTTTCTGAAATCATAGATGAAGGATATAATGACGCATAATCTAAAACTGATACTGGGTCATCAAGATAAATTCCGGGTGTCGGTGGTAATACTACTGCTCCTTCATATGTATCTGTATCATTTCTGTCAATATATAAATCAGGTAATATATATTTTTGTTTTTTACATTCTCTTGATACTAAACTTAATATTTTGACTCCTTGTCCCCTCATAAAAATCCAAGAAAGTGGAGTATAACAAACATTCGCCATACCAATATTATTTGTAAGAATTTGCAATTTATTAAATAGTTCGATACATAATATAACGTCCATAACACAATATTTTGCAATAATATACCTCCATTCAGGCCCTTTTTTCTGATAGTTAAATATATCATTCGGACTTACATCGTCTTTACCTAAACACCATTTTACACGAATATCATCATGAAACTTTATATCTATGTCTTCATCAATAATAATTTGTTTACCATCTAATCCTTTAATCATAAATTTTTGCCCATTATTATATCTGTCTTCATCATAACCCTTTTCAATAATGAAATTTATATAGTTTCCAATATTTAAACCCTTAATATTATCACTATTAATAATAGTTTGACTACCTTTCTTTTCAAAATTTGTTATATTACCACGTATAAAATTAGAAGAAACTGCATCTAAACGATACGAATCTAAATTATAATCTCTTTGTACAACTTTTAAAATATCCACTTGAATACGACCAGGCATATCCATATATTCAGTTTTAATTTTACCTTGTTTTTGTATTAAATCACATTCTACATTTTTGGTTCTTCCTAAAAATTTAAAATCGCGTATACCCAATTCTTCAGCCCTTCTGTACAAGTATGGGATATCAAAACCAAAAATATTATATCCAGTTATGATATCTGGGTCTTCTTCTCTAATTAAATCTATCCAAGCATCAATTACGTCTTTTTCATTATCTTTTACAATCGTATCAGTATCTTCTACGTCATTGCAAGTATCTAATGTAATAATGTGTTTTCTATAACAGTGTTGGTCACCGTAATTTATGAAACATGAGCCAATTTGAATAACCTCATCTCCTTGTACTGAAGGTAATAATTTATTTAATTTACGATTAATACGTGTAATATATTCTTGCTTTGTTTTACTACTTTCTTTGTAATTCATAGCTAAATAATTACCTACGCGTGTATTTTCTTTAATTTGGTCAGCGATATAATCTATAAAAGCTTCTTCTTTACATTTATTACCGTCTATTTTAAATTTTCGAGACTTAAGATAAATATTATTAATTTCATACTCAGATTTATCCTTTTGATTTTCGTTACTTAATGCTAATCGTATCATTTCTTTACATAGAACATGATGGTCACCATATTCTTCTTTCAATGCATTATATTTTACATTATTCCTTCCACGTAATTTATTTAAACTCTTATATATTTTTTCAAATGCATCGATTATATCTCTTGATAGTTTTGTACAATCTTTATTAGGTACAGGAAAATCACCGTGTGATGAATTACATTCTATATCAAAACCCATAATTTTTAAAGGAGGTTGACATTGTTCACTATCTTCATGTACCTTTGTCCAATTTACTTTAAACTCCATATCACAATTGGTTATTTTTGCTTTTTCATCAATAATTTCATACTCTCCTTTTTTTATGAAAACGTTACCACACGGTTTTGTTTTTGAATGATGAATAAATCTAAGTAAAGGATCGATTTTTGATTCAAATATTTGAAATAAATAGTTGCCATTTGTTATACCTAGTATACGTGAAGGTGCAGGTATTCTAGATTTTTCACCAGTTTCTTTATCTTCCACTTCTGTCGTGAAAAATTGTGTACATTTTCTCATAGCCAATGTATTTGTAAAAACCAATCTAACAAATTTATATTTATCAAGTGAAAATCCACGAAAAATCTTTACGTCAGTAACAAATTTACATAAATCAACACGTAAGCAATTTTTATAGACTTTAAACCGTTTTTCAGACTTAATCCAGTTTATAAATCGAGTTAATACTTCTTTATTCCAAGAATTGGGTACTTTAATGTAAAAGTATGGTGGAAAACCTTCTACAATACAAGCGACTATTTCACCTTTTATTGTTTTACCAAACATTGTAATTGTATATTCAGTAGTATTTTCAAAACTCTTAAATTTAGGCTGTTCATCTTCATAAAAATCATCATCAGAATCAGTGTCATTAAAAATATTCTTAGGATCAATATTTGATGTGTGGTAATCAAAAACATGAAATTTAAGATCGCTCATGATAATTAATTATAATTAATTAATTTCAAATTTTTATATAAAAAATCTTCTTTATGTAATAATGAACGAAGTTACATCACTAATTATAGTTATAATCTTATTACTAACTATTTCTCTAAATTACCAATCATCAAATTCAGATGTTACATATGTTAAATCAAATATAGACAATAAATATTATCTTGTTAGAAACCGTAAAGATAAACAAGAAGCATCAGATTTAATAGCTACAACTGGTTTAAATTTACAGAAGCTTATAATGCATTTAAACAAAAAATATCCTAAAGACCCTCGTTCAAAAAGAGGTTTACTCAAATATAACCCTGATAATTTAAGTGAAAGTGAACCTAATACAAATTATACTTCTTATTCAGTTAATAAAGGTGAAAAAATTGTGCTATGCATTCGTTCAAAAACTTCACAAGAAAAAATTGTTAAGAAAAATACATTAATGTTTGTAGCATTGCATGAGCTTGCCCATGTTATTAGCGTTACTATCGGTCATAATGATGAATTTTGGACAAATTTTAAATTTTTATTAGAAGAAGCAATTGAAATAGGTATTTATAAAAAACAAGATTTTAAAAATAAGCCAGAAAGATATTGTGGCACTGATATAACAGAGTCACCACTTGATTAATTATATTGTTTAATTATCCAAAATCTTGCATAACAATCTAGAAGTATGTCGACATTGGCATCCACAAGATGTATTTTTATATGATTTATCAACAAAGCCCAATGGGTAATTATTTTTTTCAAATTTATTTGGACGTAAATAAGAATGTTTTGGACAACATTTACAATCTGAATTTTTTTCAATAATCAACTTGGCCGTATTAATTGATAAATTATCTTTTAAGTATGGTACAAAGTCTTCGTATTGATCTTGTACTTTTATGTATTGGTGAAATAAATGTTTCATATATTTTTCACCATCATTAAAATTATTAATTAGAGGACAATCTCCAGGAATAAATAGAGGTTCATATACATTATTGATAAGTATATTGTTGACTTGTTCATTTGATTCAAAATTTGTATTATCACCTCCTGGTGGCGAAGACATATTTAAATTTAGATATTGATAATCAAATTTTAAATATTATTCTACTTCAAAATTAAACATATTTAAATAAATACATATACCTGTTTTAATCTCATCTATAAAAAAATCTATTTCCGATAATGGTTCTTTGTCACATTTACTTATATTTTTTTGGGGAATACTAAATAATAATTCATTTTTATCGATTTTAGAATTAATATATATATCACATCTATCATTATCATCGTGGCATTTATTGATTAACGGGTTAATATAACCACCATTATTATTCACATAATTTATTAATCTATCATAATGGTCCATTATAAAATAAAATACAATAGATTTTAAGTATTTTAATCATCATTAGTTAATAACAACGTGAATTTAACTATTATAATTCATCTTTAATTATAATAGTTAAATGACATTTTATAACAACTAATAAAAGTATAATAGCTAATATAATATAGAAATTAATATTTATATCCGGTTTAATTTTTTTAGTTAGAAATCCATGTTCATCTAATTTAAAATTAAATTTTTCAATATAATAATTTCTAACACCTATTCCAGATATAACAGCTATATGATTATAACCATTTTCAAGTGATATTTCAATTGCTTTTTTTACTAATTTTGAACCTAACCCCTTATGTTGAACCCCAGTTGTATTTTTATTTCCTTTATTAATTAATTGACCATAAACATGTAATTCTCTAATAAGAGAATGATTTTCTAAACATTGAAATATACCTGCACCTGCATTTTTGCTTAGGCGTAATCGTATAAATCCATAAATATAACGTTCGTCTTTTGTTTCATATGAAATAAAGTATTCATCGCCATTAGATGCCCTATATTTTCTTATAGTTAATTTAATATCATCTAAAGGACGTCTATTTATTGAAATTTCACGGCATCTAATACATTTGCAATATTTTCCGTCTTTTTCCATTCTATCTAATAATATTTGTCTTAAATTAGTGTGTTTATAGCCGTCAATGATATATTCTGTAGGTATATCTCTGGGTAATCGATTAATACGAACATATGGTGGTATAATTTCCTTAACATATAATAATACATCTAATAATTTATTTTCAGAATAAGGTTTATATTTCCCTTCGCTATGCCATTTTTCAATCTGGGTATATGGTGTTACTGCTGTAGGATAAATTTTTGCTTGGTCTGGTTGTAAATCTTGCGAATTAAATATATATTTAAACATGTCTACATCCATTTCAGGCGTTGTATCTGGTAAATTTGGCATAAAATGGGCATCATATTTAAAACAAGAATCTTTTAATAATTGAGCAGCTTTAATAGCATGTTTATGCATACAACCTCTATTTATTTTCTTTAAAATTTTATCATATATAGTTTGAATACCCAATTGTACTCGCGTAACTCCCCATTTTCTATATTTAATTAAACTGTCTTTATTAATTTGGTCAGGTCGTGTTTCAATCGTTAAACCTATAATTCTACAAACAGTATTTATGTTTTCAGTTTGTTCTTTTAATAATGTTTTTTTTGGTCGACCGTGATTAGATTTATATGTATTTGCGGCGTAATAAATATTTCTAAAAAATTCTTCAAGATAATCTTGTGGATATGATTCAAGGGTTCCTCCTAAAACCAGTAATTCAATTTTATCTATAATATGTCCATTATTTTCAAGAGTTCTTGCTCTATCATAAAATTGATTAATTGTATCATGTTTATTTCTTGTTGCTCTTAGACATCCTGGTTCATTTTCAAGATAACTTCTAGGTTGACCTGGTTGATTTGGACAATAATGACAATTAAATTTACAAGAAAATGCTTGTCCATTTGGATAAGGGTGTAAAAATATTGTAATTGAACTAATACCTGACATATTCTTAAGTTTTTTTGTAGTAAGCATTAATCTAATTTCATAATCATCATTAATTTCTTTATTAGTAACCATAGTATTATAAATACTTAATAATTCTCTTTTTTTTGGATAAGGAAAACACTTATATTTTTTAAATAATTTATTAATAAAATGGTCTGGATTATCTTCTATATATGATTTTGTTAAATCGTATACAACAGATTTTAATTTATTTAATTCATTTTGAGATTGAGACATGATCAATAATTTCAATTTATTTAATCAAAATTTATTTCATTGAAGAGGGCCAGTTTTTAACTTCAACCCATTGTGTAGGTTTATTCATATTTACACCAAATGCAACTGCTAAATAAATTACTACAGATAAAACAAAAAATCTGATAAGTTTTTGGATAAAAGAACCTAATTGTACCTTTACATTACCAAATTCAATTTCTAAACTTTCACTGCTTTTAGAAACACGTTGTAAAGCAGGTTTTACAGTAGGCATAACAACATCATCAATAAAAGCATTAGCTAATAAAGTAACATTGTTGGCTATAACAAAACCTAGAGCAAGACCAAATACATTAAAGTCAGTAAGAAGTTTAGTATATGCAGTAAGATTGTTTGCGACAACACCCGAAAGTTGTAAACCTATATCTCCAACAGCTTTTGTAGTCATTATTATAAAAATATAAAAGAAAAAAAAATAGGGTTTTTTATTATATTTATTATTAATATATCATTATGGAAAATATGCAAATATATTCTGTAAATTATGAAAAACCGTTATTTAACTTATATTATCATGGATACCTAAATGATAAAATTGTGGAAAAGGTATATATATTTATAAATTCCTTAATATATAATGAGGAAAAACACGAGTTTGATAAAATCGAAAAAGATAAACAAATTAACATAAACATTAAGAAATATTATCCTCACTTAGATGATATATTGTCTGGATTAGATGAAGAAATACAAATCAAATTTATAGAAGGTGACATAGAAACTAATAATAATGTTGAAGAAACAAAAAGAAAAATATGTTGTAAATTGGAAAGTGAATTTGACAGTTTGTTATCTCCCGAAACAATCAATTTATGGTGTGAAAATGCAGAATGTAAGAATATAGATGATGATATAAATAGTTTATATTATAGTCTATGCTCAAAGAATTTTAATGAATGGGAAGACTATCTAAAAGTTAATCAAAATATATATACTATTAGCGATCGTAATAGTATTTTAGAGGATTTTAAATTATTATCTAATGACCAAGAACGATTTAAAAAAAAGTTTGGAAATTTTGTTAAACTTCTTAATAAAAAAACTAATTTAGGTTTTAAATATATCTATAATGATTTTGAAATATTTACTGGGATTAATCCATTTGAAAATTCAGACCAAAAATATTTGGATGGTACTAGCTTTACATCTTTAAAATTAAAAGATATGAGAAGTTCAACAATTAATGATTTATTGAATATTCCAGATAATACCGTACACATTTGTATATTTGATGATGTAAAACGTTTTGCTAATAAGACTATAGGTAAATTCGAAAGTAAAACATCAGATGACCAATTAAATAATTTTTATAGGTTTTTTTTCCCAAATATTAATATAGAACATATAAATGAACAACATGAAAATACTTTTTTAACTAATTATTACCCATATTATAAAAATATATTTGATATAGGTAATATAGTTAATAAAATTGATCATATAAATAATGTAAAATATAAAATTACTAATTTTAAATTTACAAATAATTATTTAACATGTAAAAACGATGTTAAAGAAATTTTTAATCTCAAAACTATTTTTAATAATTTAGAATTATCACTTAAAATACCGTGTATCCGTATGAAAGATGAGTATGATGGTACCAATATATATAAACTTCATAAACCAGCTTTTAATTCATATGGTAATACTATTAATCCAATTGTTACTGAAAATTATTTTAAAAACTGGGCTAAAGGTCAGAATAAAAAAGGGCTTTCAATATATGTATATATCGGTAAATCAAAAATAGATAATAACACACGCAAAGCTAAAATTATAACTATTGATAATAACACATATAAAATAAAATATAATGATAATACTATTGACCGATTTATTAATAAAGACATTATAAGTGGAAATATAAACGGTGAAACTATAGATATTTTTACAAATGAAGACGTTTTTCTATTAGTTGACCTAAATAGAAACGGAGGTATTGAATGTAAATTATTAAATAATGATGATAATTTTTCGATGGATAATGATATAATTAATACTGCAATTAAACATGTATTTGATAAACTTAAATTAATAGATTTTAAAATATCACAGACTCAATTGTTAGAAGGTTTTAAAATAAGGATACCTAAAATAATAAAAATTAATGAGATAATATCATGTCGCATTAAGATTTTATTACCACTTAGTAAAAATCAAATAGTTTATAAAGACTTTATTAACTTAATATATAAATTTAAGGACTATTTTATTCCAATAATCAATTTTAAAATGGGTTCAGAAGTTTATGTTTATGAGAATAATGGACAAAAATTATGGCAAAAAGGTAAAATAAAATCTATAAATACAGATGGTACATATGATGTAGTAATTAACAATAAGGATATACGTAAAACTCTTGAAAAAAAACAAGCTAATATGATAAAAGCTGTAGATGATAATACAAATACTATTAATTTACAATATAAAAATCAAACTAATTTTTCTGTAATCGGCTCTTTAATGTATATTATTAATAATAATTCGAATCTTATACCTGCCGATATTATCAAAATTATAAGCGAAGAATTTTCTGTAACAATTGAAACTGCTCAAGAACTTTATAATTTAAATAAAGAATTAGATGAAACCAGTATTAAAACTAAATTTAATAATGCAAAGAATAATATTAAAGTTCATATTAATTATACAAAATCAATTAATAAAGACTCACTATATTACTATGATTGTTACTTAGATAACGTTTATTCAATTGATTATTTTAATGATTTGGTACTAATAATATTCAAATTATTTAAACTATATGATATTATTTATAACCATGTTGATAGTGATGTAATAAACGAGTCTGATAAAGATATATTTATCAATGATGAAAATGATCTTGCCTTTGACGGAGCTATTGATTGGGATAATTTTAGTGACGAAGATGAAGCTGATGATTATGAAGATGATGAAACTTATAAGAAACAAGATGTGCCTGTAATACAAAAAAAAAGACCAGGTATAACTAGCGTTGAACTTGAACGTCTTCGTGAATATGACCAAAAATTGTTTGAATCTAATGCAGGTTCTGAATATGGTAGAACATGTCAACCTTCCGATAGACATCCATTTGTATTAAGTGATACGCAAAAAAGAATAATTGATATCGATGATAATTTAGAACTTACGCCTGCAGTTTTAACCCGTTATTATAATGATCAAGAGGTTAGAACCGTTATAAATAGATTTAAACAATCTTCATATGGTTCATTTGGTTATGGAACAAATGTTGGAAATGAAATTAGTTGTGTAATATTGGGTGATGATAAAAAACCAATAAAAAATTCGGAAACATGTATATCTATAAAATATGGTTCGAATATAAATAATTTAAATTGGTATATTTGTCCAAAAATTTGGTGTAATAGTTGTGAAAAAAGTATAAATGTTTTTAAAATTTTATCACATAGTAGCGATATTATCACAGAATGTACTTTTGCACCTAAAATTGATTTTGATAATCCAATGGCATGGTCAATTTGTAATAAATGTGATAAAAGTATTGATAAACATAAAATTAGATGCCCATTATGTACGAAAGATGGGTTAATATTTAAAATACCAAAAAAACAAACAGATGACCGATATTATCCAAAGCTTACTCCTAATGGAAACTGGCCTTGTTGTTTTAAAACGTCATATACTGGTGATAAATTAAAAACTGGTAATGAAACATATATTACACAGTGGGAAAATAATCCAGAAGAAACTAAATATAGTTTTTTACATCCTAATTTAGATGTTGTTTTTGGAAATGAAGACGAATTATGTAAAATAGATAAAAAAAGTAATATTACTTCTAAAACAAATTGTTATGTAAGATTAGGTACAAATAAGACTAATAGTTTTATAAATTGTATTGCTAATATATGCAATTTATCAATTGATAAATTAGTAAAAAAGATTTTAGAAAATGTTTCATTTGAAACATTTAAATTACTTAATAAAGGAGCACTTAACATTATTTTTAATAATAAAAATTCAAATAAATCACAATTTCAATTATTCTGTGAATATATTATTTTTAGCAATGACAAGCCACATGAAATATTGATTGAATTACTCTCAAAAAAAGAAATAATTGGTAAAAATATTAATATTTACGTTATAGAAACAACTTCATCTGAAGATGATAAACCTCAATTAATATGTAATAATGGTTATAATGTTAATAGAGAGATTAATGATAATATAATTATAATTAAACATAATGGTAAATATGAAAATTTAGTTAAAATAACTGGTCATAAGACCAAAGATTTTTTTTTTAATAATGATATCACAAATCAATTATTTCACCAATATCAACAATGTTTTAAAGAACAAACAAATAGTCTTTATAATATTATTGATAATGTTGATAAAGTTGATAATATTATATTAGACCATAATAATTATATTATTGCAATAATTACAAATAAAGTATATTTACCAGTCTTTCCTGATATAATTTTCGAATTATCACTATATAATACTTCTAATCAAAAATTTACCATATTAAAAGATAAACTTAACGTAAAATATAAAGACAAAATAGATAATTTAGCAAAGTCTATTGTTGAAATGCAAATCGGAGAGCTTGCTAATCAAGATGACACTCATAAATTGGTTAATGAAAAAATAGATTTAAAAATTGTTAATATTATCCGGAAAGATAAATTAGGATATTATGGATATTTATTAAGTAATGGACAATACGTTTTATTTAACAATTCTCAAGAAAATCCACATAATTTACCCATTATAGAGTTAGATTTATTAAATATTGAAAATGAAATAATCAACAAATATTATGACAAAAATATGATTAAATATGAATATTTACAAGATATATATACAGTACAAAACCTTTTAAAAGAATCGATTGAAAAAATTAGAAGTAGAACATCAATTAAATCTGAATTAATGATTACAAATGTTCAAAATGATATTAAATATACTGAAACTGGAAATAAAAGTAATCTAACCAAAGCTAAAACAGGGTATGAAATAAATAATTATGTTATTTTTAATGGTAAAATAATTGGAGTAAGGTGTATTAATATGTTATTTATACCTATAAAAGAAATAGACCAAGGGGATATGAATGTAACTCGTAAAGAAGTGTTAATAAGTGTTAATGATATTGATAAAATTAATGACCTCCTTTTAAGTATTGAATATTATAATAATATACATGAAGTTTCTCTTGGTAAATTAAATACAAATGTACTTTATCTAAAAATGAATAATGATAAATTGTATGAAACACTTGTATTAGAAAACGGTTTTGAAATTAATTTAAATAAGCCAATGAGTATAACCTATACTAAAACTAATGGTAATTATATTAACGAATATTTTAAATATATAACAATATTGACTGAAACTAATATTGAGAATGATTTAAGATACGAATTAACAAATAGGGATAATCGCATAACTATAGTAGATAAACTAAAAAGAGAAAATGATACTTATAATCAAGTATTATTTGAATTTTCAAAATTACTTAATAAAAACGTTGAACTTTATATAGATATTAAAAATAATATTTTATCTATTTTAGATAATAAAGCATATAATAACCATAAGAAAAAAAATTTATTAATATATTATGTTGAAAGAATATTAAATAAAATAGCTACAGAAATAAGTAATGATGATTCAATATTTATTAAATATAATACGCTATGTACAAATCAAATATCGAAACAGGGGTGCAATAATAATTCATTATGTAGTTTTGAATCTGGATTAAAAAACCCTAGACTTAAATTTAGAGACCATGTTATTAATAATAATATATTAGGCACATTATCTCCTGAATTAGATAGAGAATATCAAGTTATATTAGCTGATTTAAATAAAATAAATAGAGAAACTGATATTAATGAAAAAAAAAAACTTATCAATGATTTATGGT
>Ga0115556_1000861_pt1 | contig 20645 bp, 13 predicted proteins | sample COGITO_mtgs_1104_5_FD_87282 | JGI IMG/M metagenome (GOLD analysis project Ga0115556, IMG submission 87282) | Pelagic marine microbial communities from North Sea - COGITO_mtgs_110414 | ecosystem: Environmental > Aquatic > Marine > Epipelagic | place: Germany:Helgoland, sampling site Kabeltonne... | reverse complement strand
ACCAAAAGTAGTGTCGGCCCCGACGAGAAAAAGAGTAACGCTTCTTAATGCGTGACTGAATTTCCCAATATCACCACCACCACTCTTCAAAGCAGCGCGTCTTGTGCTATTGCTGAGCATTGTTTTAAGTTGTTGTTGTTCTTGTTGTTCTTGTTGTTGTTGTTGTGTGAAATAATTGTGTTTTAAGTTGTTGTTGTTGTTGTTCTTTTTTGTTGTTTTTTGTTGTTTTTTTCTCGTCGAACTGTCGAAAGAAAAAGGTTGATGAGATTTTCCTCAATTTTTCCCTCTTCTTTTCTCTCTTTTTTTCCATTTTGTGCACCACTTTTTTCTTCAAAACTTTTTTCTTCAAAACTCCTTCCTCTTCTTGTAAACTCATCCATCATCGTCCTTCTTGTGCTCCTCTCATCATCATCATCATCATCATCACTACAGTTGTTGTTGTTGTTGTTAAGAGTACGATGATGAATGACCTTGGGGACGATTATCCAGACGACGACGACGACGATATCAACACTACGAATACTACATCGAATACATCTAAAATAACCGTAGACGAAGCGTTCGCGTCGTACGTCGGACAAATTGGACGAGGACAACTGAAACAGTTTTTATTGAGTTCCTCGGCGTGGTTACCGGCGGCGTTTTTGACCCTGGTCTCGGTGTTCACCCAAAGAACGCCCGAGTGGGAGTGCGTGAACGATGACGATGAAAACGACGATATCTTTTACTCGTACTGCACAGAGCAGAAAGCGAAAAGAATAGAGGACGACTTGTCCGTGTTGTGTTCGTTGAATGAATATCACGAGGAGAACAAGAAGAACAACACAGAAGAAATAATAGTATGGAAATGGACGAACAAGAAACAATCGATCGTTTCGGAGTTTAACTTAATATGTAAAGAGGAGTATAAAGTACAACTGGCGTCGTCCATGTTCTTCGTCGGTTTTTTCTTCGGCGCCGGTTTACTCGGACAACTCTCGGACGTGAAAGGAAGACGAACGGGAGTGTACGCCGCGGTGTTGATTTCATCTCTAGGTGCCGGGTTAGCCTCCATATCGTATTCGTATTCTCAATATTTCGTGGCTGTATTCATAGGTGGATTTGGTGTCGGAGGTATTGGCGTCGCGTCGTTCGTGTTGTGCACGGAACCGTTGGGGATTTCCTGGAAAGGCATCATGGGCATCGGGACGCAATACTGGTGGGCGCTCGGGATTTGTTCGATGTCGTTTTTCGGATACTTGATGCGAGAGAGTTGGCGAATGTATTCGTTTTTCTGCGCGTTATTAGGGTGCGGGTACGTCTTTTTCACGTTTTCCTTTCTTAAAGAAAGTCCCCGATGGTTGTTAGCGAACGGGAAACCGAACGAGGCGAAAGAGGTCTTGGAGTTTTTGGCGAAGAAAAACGGACGCTTGACGTTTGAACGACTCCCAGATTTGAAGGAACCGGAAAAGACGGAAAATGTGAACGTGTCCGCGATTTTCCCGCACAAGAAGTTAAAGTTAAGATTGATGTGCATGGCGTTTGTGTTCGCGTGCAACGGTTTAATCTATTACGGGATATCCTTAAACGTTGGAAATTTAGCCGGATCGATTTACATGAACAATTTCTTGAGCGGGTTGGTGGAGATCCCATCGCACATCGCGGCGCAGTTCGCGGTGGATATCATCGGAAGACGCACGACGTTGATGTCGTTGATGAGTTTAAGCGGGTTCGGTGCCTTTATCAGCGGTTTCTTGAAAGGAAAACAGAGGATATTCTTCGCTTTAGTTGGTCGATTCGGCATTAGCGGTTCCTTCAACGTCGTGTATTTATACACCACGGAGTTGTTCCCGACTATCGTTCGATCGGCGGCGTTGGGGTCGTGTTCGATGATTGGACGCATCGGTTCAATCAGTGCGCCGCAAGTGTTGTTCTTGCGCGTGATTTCTCCGGAACTTCCTTCGATCGTCTTGGCGCTCTTCGCCTTGTTAGCGGTGTTGACGTGTACTTTAGTTCCGGAAACGCACGGTTTGGTTTTGGAAGAATCTTTAGATGGCGCGGAACTGCAAGCGTGCGGAGAAGAAATGACACAAAACTTAGCCATTGGCTCTCAATTTAGCAACAACTTTACGCAGTTGATTGTTGAAGAAGAAGACGATGAATACAACGATAACGACGACGGGGCGAGAATGTTAGGGACGACGGCGATAGATTCGTCTTCTTCGATGGCGATTCGAGAATGATGATTGAAAAATGTATCATCGAGTTATTAGGAGCGGCGGCGCGCATATACGTTAGGAGTAGGAGTAGGAGTAGCAGTTAGTCATAGAATACGTAGATAGTAGTATACACATGATCAAAACCTTCGTCGTTGTCTAATCTCTCCCGTTCTCGCCCCATAAGATGGAATCCACGTCTTGTCCTTTCCTCGTGTACGTCCCTCCGCTTTCGATGAGGCCTGGACACGGCCTGTACGCTTTAATAGGCCACCAAGAGAACAACGGAATGGCAGCTAATCCGCCTTGAATTCTCCCGGTTCCATCGCATTGCATTTTCTCTCTCGCTACTCCGCACGAATCGCACGATCCCCCAGTGCACTGTTTTTCCTCGTTGTTGTTTGAGTTGTTGTCGTTGTTGCTTTCCGCTGCTTCAGCTAAAACGACGACGTTTCTTCTTTGTTTTTGTTTTTGTTTTTGGGACGACGACGACGAAATCTTTGTCTTCTTCGTATACATAATACTATTATTGGTCTTCCTCAAAGAAGACCGAGAAGAAGACCGAGAAGAAGACAAAGCGGGAGAGGAAGTGGCAAACATAATCATACGTGTGTTAAAGTAGTTTTGATGATGGAACTTCTTTATGAAGAGAAGACACTTACTTGTGAAGAAGAGGTGAGGAGATTTTTTTTTGGAGAATCATACGAAACGTCTAATCTTTTATATCTATTTTAGTATTATTCACAGAAGAAAATCTCTCTAACTAAATACCTACACGCTATTCTTCTATTCTTCTTCTTTGTCTACTACTTCTTAATATTCTGAGTGGCAAAGAACCCTCTTTTATCGTTGAAAACCGAGTCGGTGCCGCTTTGACTGTCTCGGCTTTCCTTTTCCGCGTTTGGATTGACCAACTCGATGCCTTGGATAGGCGTAAACGCCAAGGAAGAACTCATGCCAGATAAAGCGTCGGAAGTAGCTAACCCACTGCCCATGCCACCTTTGTATCCTTTCTGCGCGTATTTACCGATCTTTGTCTTCTTCTCTTGGAATCTGAGCTTACCGTTCGCCGCGGCGGCGCCGGCGCTTTTGCCGAGCAAGCCTAAACCTTCGCCTTCGTAACCGATTTCGTCTTCGGCGACGTTAAAGCCAACGCGGTTGGCTTGTTTTCGCATGTCAGACATTCCGTATCGTTCTTTCATCGCGCGCATGCGTTTACCGCCTCTGCGTTTCTTTTGAATCATCCCCGGCGCCGGGAGCGGTTTCTCCGTGCGCGCCGGCGGAGGTTCTTGCCATTTTTCAATTTTCTGTTCGATATCTGCGTACATTTTCTTCCCGGTTTCGCCCGTCGGGTCTTGGCCGAACGCGTCAACTCTGGCCATTAAAGTGCACTTACCGGCAATCAATCGCACTGCTTTTACTCTCAACGGCGGCGGCGTTTTCTTTTGAATCAAATCGCATTGAAAAATGAAGCCGACGTTTACGTCGCCAGATTTCTGAAGCACTTGTAAAGACGAACCGGCGGTATTTTTCTTCTTCCCGTTTCCTATGTTTTGCACGACGTTCGAGGGCATTTTCGAAAGAAGCTCTAACCCTCCGGCTAATCCCATGACTCGAGCCGCGACGTCTGTTCCCAAAACTTGCGATAAATTCGGCGCCGTCTTCTCCATGTTTTTCTCGACAAACTTGAACAGTTTCGTCTTGTCGTCGTCCAACTTCAACAACCGTTCGCACGCTTCTAATGTCAAATCCAAGTCCGCATCGCTCAACTCCTTCCCGTCCGTGGTCGAACCGGTCACGGTGACGACCATAATCGTCGCCGACGGTAATACCGATTCCAAATCTACTCGCATGATATCCATCTCGTTTGCTATTTTTTGTACGACTCTGGCGTAATCGATCGGATGCGGCACCAACGATTCCAACTCCGGGAACTTCTTCTTGTACTTATCTTTGATGTAATTATGAACGAAGACGATCGTGTCGTCGATGTCTACGGTTAACGCGTTGCAATCTAAAATCAACGCGTACAAATTAGTAGTATTGTTTTCTGCTTCTTCTTCTTCGTCCTTTGAATCTTCTTTCTTGAGAGTGACTTCTCCCACCGTTCTTTTGTACCGTTCCGTGTTTAACAGTTTCGTGCACTTTTCTAACGCGTTGACGTTATTATTACCATTGTTGTTGTTGTTCTGAGCAGTTGCTTTTGCTGTTAGGTCGTTTTCTTCTTCTTCTTTAGTATTACTTTTACTTCTTTTGTTCGCTGTTGATGATGATTTGACGGCGAATTTCTCCTCCTCGTCCTTCAAATGAGATTTTTCATCTCGTAATTCTTCTTCTTCTTCTTCTCCTTCTCCTTCGTCGTCGTCGGATAAATCGTCCAAATCTGCCAGAAAACTCTCCGCCAGAGTCGTCATTTCTTTCTTCTTTCTTCTTTTTCTCTTAGTATTATTATAGTCGAATACTAATACGAAGTTGTTGTTGTTCTATGTTCGTATTAAAAATTAGAACTTTTGACGAAAAAAGAGAAAAAAAACGAGCAAAAAACTCATGACTCGTAAAATCACACACTTGACACACACACGCTATTACTAATACTTACTACTACTACTACTACTACTACTACTACTACTACTACTACGAATACTATACTACTAAAAAGTTTTCAACAAAACTACTGACAGGTTTTACTCTTGCACCAATTCACTTGCACCGCTCTTCGTTTCCCAGTGAACGGCCGCAAACCGTGGATGGCTTCTTTCTGCCCTTTCACGTTTCTATAGTTTCGAAACGCAACCATGGTGCCGCCGAAAGAAGGAACGCGAGCGACAATATTGGCGTCGTCCAGACTCTTTTTATTTCTCAAAAAGAGTAAATCGCCGCCGTGGTAGTCGGTCTCGTCCAGCGTCTCCTCGTTCAAGTAAATCAGAACGGAAACTGCTTTTGCTTTGTGATCGACGTGAATGCTGTCCATGCCGCCGCAGGGATTCGGTTCGCATGCTCCTCTTAACGTCACGCGGTTGTGCCATCCTTTCAAGTTAATCCCTAGTTTTGCACCAACCGCGTCTCTGAAAGCATCGCTCTCGACGTCTTTCAACAGCTCCGCGTACGTCCCTTTCACCTGTCCAGTCTTTAAAACGTCTTTCTTCTCCACGTTTTTCTTATTCGCCAACGTCGTCGAGTCGAGCGCGGGAGGGAAATCGTTCAAGATTTCTCGTAATTTCTCTCGTTCGATTAAGTTTTCGACGACGATAAACTTTAACTTCTCCGGGTTTGGCATCAAGTCGGATTGTTCTATTTTCGCGATATCGAAACTGCTCAGTAGTATTACTTCTTCTTTCTCACTTAAATTTTCATCATAAGCAATATTCGCAGCACCAATACCGCCAAACTCGTTGTTTACGACTTCTGTCTCCTTCTTTTGTTGATATCTTCCAACGTTAAAATCTGTCTTGGTGTTGAACCCGTCGACGAGAAACAACACGAACACGAGGAGCACAGTGAACGTCCAATAGTTATTCACTTTAGACGACGACGAAGTTAAAGAAGAGGAGGAGTCTAATCTGCCGCTCATTATTCTATTATTGGTGGTCGGTCCCCCCAAAAGTCTGTTTGTTTGTTGGGTGTCTGTCACACAAAAGGAGTTTCAAAGTTCGTTGTGTTGTTCGTTGTGTTGTTCGTTGTGTTGTTCGTTGTGTCGTTTGTTTTGTTGTTTGGAACTTGGAACTGGCAGACTGGCGACTGGGGGTGGATTCAAAATTTTTTGACTTTTTTGGGTTTTAGAATCGAGACACAATCGATTATTATTTAAAGAGGAAAAAGGGAGAAGAGAGTTCTTCGGCAAAAAAACAACACACAAAAAGGACACACGAAAACAAAGAAAAAGAATTCTCTTCGGATGACGACGACGACGACGATGATGATGATAAAACAACAACAACAACGAATAAGACAGAAGTCCAAGATGATATCGATGATGATGAGACAGTTCCTCTCATCATCATCATCATCATCGTCGTCGTCGATATCATCATCATCATCGTTGGTATCGCGAGGAGGAGGAGGAAGTAGAGGAGGAGGAAGAGGAGGCGCAGGAGGTGTTGCCTCTTTTTCCAATCGATCGAATTTCACTTCTTCTTCTTCTTCTTCTTTTTCGTCTTTAGTATCGAGAAGGATGATGAACAACGACGCTCCATCATCATCATCTCGTCTGTTCATCTCGTCGTTCGCCTCGCGAGGAAAGAATACCAGCAGCAGATGCGTGAGCACGACTTCTCTCGCTCGAAATACCCAAAAAGAGGGAGAGCGAGAGCAGCAGCAGCAGCCGAAAGGAGATGACGACGGCGGAAAAAACAACAGCCAAGAAAAAAAAGCAGCAACCGCGGAAGGAGATGGAGCGACAGGAGGAGGAAAAGAACAAGAAGAAGAACAAAACGAAGAAGAACAAAACGAAATGGCAGAGAAAGACGCTTTAATCGTCGAATTAAACGAAAGACATTTGAGAACATTAGCGGATATGGAAAACTTACGGACGCGAACGCAGAGACAGAACGAAGACGCGAAGAAGTTTGCGGTGCAAGGCTTCGCGAAAGATTTATTAGACGTGGCGGATAATATGGACCGAGCGTGCGCGACGGTGACGGAAGAGATCATCGCAGAGGCAAAGAACGACGCGGGTAAATTGGAAACTCTTTTGCGAAGTTTTAAAGAAGGCGTGGAGTTGACGCAAAGACAACTGAGTAGCGGATTTAAGAAGAACGGATTGGTAAAATTCGATCCAGTGGACGAACCGTTCGATGCGAACGAGCACATGGCGTTGTTCAACGTTCCAGTCGGGGAAACGAAAAAAGAGCCCGGGTCAGTTGCTGTGGTAACAAAAGCTGGGTATAGATTACACGATCGAGTAGTGAGAGCGGCGGAGGTGGGCGTGTATCAGTAAAGAAGAGAGAAAGAGAGAGAGAGAGAGAGAGAGAGTTGTTTTGTTTTATATATTTAGAGTAGTACTCCGTTTATGATAAGTACAAAGTATATACAGCAGCCGCGCTAATCTCTTTTTCTTCTATCTAGTGTTTGATAGTACTAGTAGTACCAGTAGTATACATGTCGTCGTTCTAATTTATATTTGATTCGCGTCGAGTCACGAAGAGACGGTTATTTTCGAAAAGCTCACTTCGTTAATCACGTTTGACAATCGCTCTCGAGCTTCCACTTCGATGGCGTTCAACCCAACGCTATCCTCATTTCTATCGCTTTCGAGCGCCGAGAGAACGATCGCATCGCTCGCTATAGAGTTATCTTTGGAAATCAATTCTACCAACGCCTCTAATGCGGCTAAGCGAACGCTCGAAACCGCATCGGATGCCACGAGAAAGCACAGTTTCGTCAGTAACGTGTTTTGCATTTGAAGAAGTTTCTTGTCTTGCTTTTGTATTCTCTCCTCTTGCTCGCCTAAAGCGAGTAGCGCGCGTCCAGAACACTCTGCGAACGTTCTGCGTTCCGTCCAAATCTTACTCGATGCCATTTTAATAACGCTTTCGATTGCATTTGAAGCGTCTTTATATTCAGCGCGACTGGACGAAGACCACGTCGGCGGTTCTGAAAACAGAAGCGTTAAACTGTTCTTGAACACGTAATAAAACGAATCCATCGAGCTCGCGGCTTTCCTCACGTCATGCACTGGGTCTTTCAAGAGCTTCAAAGATATGGACAGAAGAGAAGACGGTCGTGGTTGCATCGGCATGTTGTTCGAGATGTTCCCCAACGAGGAAGCCAATTCGAGTCGAACTCTCCAACTTCCCACGGAATCCGCCGCCGCCGCCGGTTTCCTAGACTTTAAAGGAGAAAGGGAAACGTAAGCGCTGGAATCTTCCGCGAGCGAAGATAAGAGGTTCACAATCGGCGCAGAACGTCCAGAAGAAGGTGGAGGAGGAGAAGACGCATTTTTATTTTCGTCAGAAGTACCTTCATTCTTCATCATCGCCGAACACTTTTTTTGAAGGAGGTGATGTAACTGCGAGATGGTTACAATTTTCACCTCGTCGTTGAGATCATTCAGAAACGTTGCTTCCACGATAGGGCAGATATCCCTGACCACGATATCACCAGGAAGTGAGTTTACGATTGTTTCCAGCGACTTTGCAATTTCAAGTCTCGCTTTGTGAGCGTTTGAATTCAACAGCCAGTTCGGATCACTATGGTTAGCGTGTCCGTCGATGGCTGAAGGCGGCGGCGGCGGTGGCGGCGACGAAAGTAATCTAAACGCTTCAACAATGTCGTCCCACTTCCCAATCGGAGCTAACTTTTCGCACATGGCACCAAAATAACTCGCGCAGCTTATCCGAATCTGTTCAATATCATCATCTTTCGCGTTTGCACCGCTACGATTCGTGCTCACTTCTCGAACCGTATCGCAATATTTCTGAATCATTCCAGAAAGTTTTGCATCGTTGACATCTCCGGGTAGCAAAGAAGCGAGGACGTTACCAAGCTCGCACGACGTCAATAGCTGAACTTTCTTAGAAACGTCGTTGGAAAGCTTATCGAACAAGTCCAACACTTTATCGGTACTGATATCGGTACCCGCAGATTTTTTGTCGACGACGACCGAGTCCCAGGAGGAAATTTTCGCCAACGCGTGGAGCGATTTCACGCAGTTGAAGCGAACGGCCCAGTTTTCATCCTCACACAACAAGACGAATCCATCGATTAAAGCTCTTAAGTGCGTCTCTATTGCGGCCATTTTCGAGGCGTCCACCGTCAGTGTTATCTCTCTTAATCGTGGGGCTACTTCCACTGCGTTTTGAATAAACGTCTCTCGCACGCGATAACTTTTATCCTGCGAAGCGCTCGAGAAGCACCCAATCATCTCATCCATCGTTTCCAAATCCTTTTCGCCAATACTATTTGTTCCATGGTAACAATGTTCAACGAACGTAGTACTATTTCCTGACCCGACCAAAATATTCTTCATGACGTTCAAGGAAGATATTCGCAGCTGTTCGTCATTCTCTTTAAACATCACGTTAATCACGTGCGGTATAAGCATTCTATCGATGGAATCTCTCGTTATGTTTTCGCAAATAACCGAAAACTGTTCCTACGTCTTTTTGACGACGTCTGGATCGTCGTCTTCCAACAGAACAAACGCAATTTCCAATAGCTTTTCTTCGTAAATCGAATCGACGGCGAGAAACGCCCGAGAGAGTAAACCCAAACTTTCCGCGCACGTTTCTCTCAACAGCGCAGATTCTCTCTCCGCGATCGTTTCGAATACCGTCATGACGATATCAGCTTCCTCGTTCGTTTGAATTCCGTTGAAATTCTTCTCTTCTTCTTGGTGGCGGTGGTTGTGGTTGCCTTTATTTTCTTGGTTCCGAACGCCGCCGTCGCCGTCTCGCAAAAAGTCGTCTTCGCCATCATCACTTCTGGCACTTCTGCTGGCTAACTCGGCCAGTCTCTTCACGTGATACACGATTTGCGGTTCAGGAACCTCCTCGTTCGTCTCTTGGCCGTCGCTATGATTGCGCGCTTCGTTCAAGATACTCTCCGCGCACTCCTCTAAAATCGTCCTCTTCTTCCTCAACGGCAACGACTTCTCTTCTTCTTCTTCTTCTTCTTCTTGTTTCAATTGTTTCAAACCAACCAAGTCTAAACTGTTCGTCGACTCGATCGCCGTCGAGTCTCTCAGCTCATCGAGCGTGGGGTATTTCTCCTCCTCCAAAACTTTTGCGCGTTCATCTTCTGTCACAGGTCTTCCTCCTTTCGCGCGACTGCCGAAGAACATTTACTGTCGTAATGAGGAATATTAGAATATAATTTACCAACGAAACTTTTCGTGCATGCGTGAAAAGAAAACGAAAATTTTATAAGCGAGTTAAATTATATTTCATCGTCACTCGTCGCGTCGTGATATATAACATACATATTACAAAACACAACTCTCTCTCTCTCTCTCTCTCTCTATTCTCTCTCTCTCTCTTATTCTCTCTCCCTCTCTGTTTTACTAAGCTTCTACTACAAAAAATCTACATCTCGAAGAAGAACGAACACATTTATTCGTCTTCTTCGGAGCGCAAGCGCGCGTCCTTGTTCACTACGCAGACGTTCAATTGCGCCGCTCTCTCGACGATAGCTTTTCTCTTCAACGCAGAGACGTTGTGGGCAATTTCCGCGCAGTATTTTCTGTTGTGCATCAACAAGAGGTCCAAGTCCTTGACGTTCTTGACGACAAACTTCAAGAAGCCATTCGGCAAGACGTGTTTGGCTTTCTTGGCGGTACCGTAGCCGACGTTCGGCATGTACGGCAAACCTTTAAATTTACGTCTGAAGCGAGAATCAATACCTTTCGGTCGTCTCCATGACGTCTGTTGTTGTTGAAAGAGAGAAGGATGATCGAGGTTAGTTTGCGAGGAGTGAAAATTTGTTTTAAAACGAACGATTTTGAGAAAGACTTTTACTCCACGAGGACAAAGGGCTTCGCGGACTCGAAAAAGGGAGGGAAAATCGCGCGCTTTGAATGCGTAAAAGAGGGGTGCACGCATGCACAACATCTCGAGATGACGATTAAAATGAACGCAAAAACATTCATTTCATGCGTTTACGTCTCGATATCCCTCTTTTACGCGTCGCAAACGCGCGTTTCTCCTCACCACAGATAAAAAGACCTCTCTCCGTCTCCACATTTCTTTTTCGCGGAAGAAATTCGACCACGAGAGTCGTCGTAATGCGCGAGTAAAAGAGACGTACCGAAACTCTCTTCGCGGTATCGGATTGATAACGCGTGAACCCGTTGGGTTTCTTCTTGATCTTGGTCGTTTTCACCAAAGGAGTCACCATTTTTTATCTCTATTCTCTCTCTCTAAATATGGCGAATTTTCATCAAGCGCCTTCCTTTTGTGTGTTTTTGGAGCTGAAAGGAAGGACGATTGATGAAAGAAAGGAAGGAAGAGCAGAAGAGGAGAAAAAAATTTGGGAAAGTCAAAAATCTCGAGATGTTGCAAGCTGAAATTTTATATACATTTTTACATCAAATCTAATATATCTAACAATCTAATATCCTTTATCCATCCTTTGCTCGACCACGTCTAACCAAAACAGAGTCTCTAAATCCCTCTCTCTCGCCAACCCTTCTCTCTCGCATATCATCTGCATCGAGTTTACGACTATCTGTTTCTTCCCGTTATACAGACTCACTCTGCCTTGGACGAACACGGTTTCGCCGAGACGAAGTTTTCCGTGAAGAAGTAACACGCCGTCGTCGGCGACCATCCTCCCAAACGGGTCTCGTTCCACTTGGTTGAGAGTATAATAGTTCTCCTCTTCCTCGTCCACGAAACCGAACGAAGTATTATTATCCTCGGAAGAGGTTATCGTCGAAGGCGCCCAAATCACGCACTCGATGACTCCGGTCCCATCGTCTAAAGAGAGAAATATCTTGGAATCTTTCCTCGTGGTAAACTCGACGATAACGCCGCACAGTTCGCACTTTCGTATTCTCCTGATGATTCTTTTGGTCTTCTTCTTCTTTTCATCATCATCATCATCACTGTTTCTATGCTTTGCACCACCCACTATTCTTCTATCTTCAATCTCCCAAACGCTTTCGTTCGTATTCTCCACCGCTCGCGCGTTTAAAATTTCTTTCGCGAACACTTTCGGCGTCGCCCAAAAAAACGGGTCTCTTCCCCAGTCGTTTTGGATGCGTCTTTTGTTCTCGTTATCGTACACGTGCACTCTGGAGAAGACAGTTTTGATTTTGTTGTTGTTGTTGTTCTCAACATCATCGTCGCCCCGTTCTCTCTTCTGGTTTTGGTCTTCCGTCCTCATTCTCTCGTCATCATCATCATCATCATCATCATCACTCTCTCTCTCTCGCTCTCGCTCTCTCTCTCTCCTATGAATGAAGCATGAAATTTGATATTTTGTACGAAAGAGGAGAGACACACGAGACAAATTTTTCTCTTTTTTTTCTTTTCTCTCTCTTCGCTCTAAAATTTCTTCTGTCTGAGTGAAACAACACATAATAAGTCTCTCTTCTTGTTCTTCTCTCTTCTCTAGAGGAGACAAAAGAAGAAGAAGATGAGCGAGACTCCTACTCATACTCCTACTACTAAGAAGAAAGAAGAATTAAAAGAAGAATTAAAAGAAGAAGAATTAAAAGAAGAACAACAAGAAGAAGAAGAAAGTGATTCCACGGGATGGGGATTCTCGCTTCCGTCGATTTCTCTCCCGACTTCAGCAGACTTCCACTTCGCCTCGCTCTCCGATTCCATCTCCAACGTGGTGAAAGAGTTGGAAACGAAAGCAGACGAGGCGTATTCGCAGATGAAAGGAATGACGGACGAGGCCGTGAAGAATACAGTCATGGAAGCGGAAAGGATGAATCATCTCTCTCGCGATGATGATTTTAACGAGCAGGAAGAGAGTTTATCAATGAACGAGGAGGAACTCGTCGTAAAAGAGAAAGCGGCAGCGAACGCGACGAGACAGAAAGAAGAAGCGAGGAAGAAACTAGAGAAGGCAAAAGCAGAGAAAAAGAGGAAAGAAGAAGAAGAAGAAGAAGAGAAGAAGAAGAAGGAGAGAGAGAAGAAAAAGAAGAAGGAACAAGAAGAAGAAGAAGAAAAACGCGAACGCGAGCGCGCCGCCGTCGCCGCAGCAACAGCAGCAGCAGCAGCAACAGCCGCTGCTCAAAAAGAGAAGGAAGAAAACGAGAAGAAGAAGAAGAAGAAGAAAGCTTCGCCGGCGGTTCCCGACGCGAAGCAGAAACCAGCGGCGCAAGTAGCGCCGGCGTCATCGTCACCATCACCGCCACCACCACCACAAAAATCGACGAGCGAATCTGATGCCAACGCTTCTACTAGTAATAGCACTAAAGGAACAACAATAGCAACAGCAGCGGCAACATCAAAAACAACAACACCAACAAAAATAGCAGCAGTAGAGAAAGGAGCAAACGACGACGAAAGTAACGATGCAACTGCGGAGCTTCTGAGAGAGCTCGAGACGTTGAAAGCGAAACATCTCGAACAATCGAAAGAACTCGAAACGACGAAACAAGCGCTCGCGGCTCGAGAGGAAACTTTGCAAAGAAAAAACGAAGCCGACGCGGAATTGAAAAGACAAGACGAAAGCGAGGCTTTAAAACTCGAACAAGAGATGAAAGATCGCGTCGCTCAAGCTGAGCGGAAAGTCCTCGCGTTGACGAAAGAGCGAGACACATTGAAGAAATCTTTAGAGAAAAATAGAGCGGTTTCGGATGTAGTGAAAGAGAAGGATAAAATTATCGACGAGGTCATGAAAGAAGGCGAAGTGTTGAGCAAGAAACAATCAGAAATGGAAGGGACGATTAAAAAGTTGAAAGCTACGTTACGAGAAAAAGACGAAGAGATGGAAGAGCGAAACAACGAATTCGTTCGCGTGCAAGAAAATTTGAAAGTCGCCGAGATGAACAATCGAGAGTTGACGACGGATTTAGAGGAGAAGAATCAATACTTTTCGGATAAACTGGCGGAAGCGAGAAGAGAAACCGCAGATTTATCCATCACGAACTCTGGTAAAGCCAAGTTAGAGCAAGAATTATCCGAGGCGAAAGAAAGAGAATTCAATCTCGTAGAACTGAAGAAAGATTTGGAGCACGCGCTCAAGCGCAACACGGTACAATACGAACGGCAAGAGGAACGATTGAAACGAGATTTAATCGAAGTCGAGGAGAGATGCAGAATAGCTGAGGAGAAGTTGGAGGAGTTGACCAGAAAAATGCCCGAAAGCACGCGACCGCTCTTGAAACAAATCGAAAGTAACGAGAAATTAATGGATGAGAAAACAAACGAATGGCGAGAAGTCGAGGCGGTGTTGTTCGCAAGAATCGAACAGGCTGAAAGTGCGACCGAGGAAGAAAAGGCGCTGAAACTCGAAGCGATGGAGAAGTGCGAGAAGATTAACGCCGATCTGAAATCGCATAAAATGAAGATTGCTCAGAAAGATGAAGAGATTAGAAAAATACAAGACGAGTGCGAAGAGATGAAGACGGAGCGCGAGGAGGAAAAGGAAGCGCAAAAATCCGTGTTGCAAAATATCGCCGAGAAAGAAGCTAAACGAGAAGAGCGCGAAAAAGAAATCAAAGATCAAATGAAACAGTTACGGAATCTTCTCGCCGAAGAACGGGCAAAAGTGGAAAAGATTGATCGCACGTTGAACGAAGAACGGGACCGATTTGAGGAGTCGGTAAAAAGTTTGGAAGAAAAATTACGTCAAGCAAACATCAAGTTGGCAGAATTGCGCGGTCACGGTGGCGGTGGCACCGGCGGCGATGGTATCGCCCCTAGTGGCGAGAGAGTGTCAACATCAGCACAAAGCCAAAAAACCAACGGGAAAGGAGGACCGTCCATGTGGACCGTTCCCATAACGTTTGACTCTCTCTCTTCTTTTGGAGAAGGCGCGTCTTTACAAGTTCAGCAAATTTTAGAAAACGCGCAGAGACAACTTCAAGCTCGCACGGAACAGTTAGAGCTCGCGAACACGAGAATAAAGCGATTGGAGGCAACGAGAGACGCTCTGAGCGAAGAGCTCACGGCGTATTTGTTGAGCGAAGACGAAAGTTACTTTCAATCGCACGGTCAAACGTCGTTGAAAGATTTGGCCGACGCTCAGCTTCGCGAAGAGTTTACGGAAATCGAAAAGAGGTACAACGTCGTCTTGGAACTTTTGGGAGAAAAAGACGAAGAGATTGAAGATTTGAAAGATAACGTCGTTTCTTTGAAGGAGTTGGTGAACAATCTGAGTTTGCAAAACGCAGAGAGCGCGTGATTGATGATCATGACCGCTCGAGTGTATTCTTAGTATGTTATTCTTATTGATGATAGTTTCGTACCACTGGCTGTGGTGGAGGCAAAGTAGCTTTCCTCTGGCGAGAACGAGAGGGAGAAAGTTTCGTTTTACATCGTCCTTGTTCTCGTATTTTAGTCATCTTTTTGTCGCGAGTGATGAAAGCAAATAAAGCCTCTGCGCAGGGGTTCAGAATACTGTTGTTGACCTTAAAACTATTGCTACTGACGTGACATCGATATGACGCCGACGGTCTTTCTTTTCTTTCTTTTTCCTTTTCTGCTTTTGGCTGTGTGCTTTTTCTATAAATTTTGGATTTTTCCCATTTGTCCAATTTCACACTTCTTCCCTTTTTCTTCTTCATTAAATTGTTTGCAAACAACAAGCGAGATAAAAAAATGGTACGCGTCTCATTCTCGTTGACTTTTCCTCCGTCGTCTTCCCGTTGTTTTAGATGATACGGTTTCGTTTACGTTCGCATTCGTCTGCGCGAGGCTTTTGCACGGGTCGCGTCTCTCGCAAAAGCGGAAGGTTCCGCGAGAATTTTTTTAGGGCGGTCGATTTAGAGGGAGAAACTCCTCTCTCGTGTCTGTGCGTTTGAGCAAATGTGCGGGCCTTGCCGGTGTCAATACCAAGCTCGAGCGCACGGTGCGAAGGTGCAATCAATCCACGGACGAGATTTTCGTATCATTCACGAGTTTGTTCGCGTGAATTGCAATCATCGAGGCCTTTGATGCCTTCGCTTGGAGAGACCTTGACGCACTTTACGCGCGCGTTCAGCGAGAAAGATGGTTTTGAACATCACGCAGGGCTTTCCAAAGACGCAAAATTTCTCTACGAGAAGAGAAGAATACTAACGACGATAAACTCTTTCTTTCTTTCTTTCTTTAAATGACAACGCAGGCGTCTTCCCTCAACATTTCTAAAAAGCGTAAATTCGTCGCCGATGGCGTCTTCTTCGCCGAGTTGAACGAAATGCTCGTTCGTGAACTCGCCGAGGATGGCTACTCTGGAGTTGAAGTTCGATCGACGCCGGTGAAGATGGAAATCATCATTCGCGCGACGAGAACGCAAAACGTTCTCGGTGAAAAGGGTCGCAGAATCCGTGAATTGACTTCGTTGGTCCAAAAGAGATTTGGTTTCGCCGAAGGCGCGGTCGAGTTGTACGCCGAAAAGGTTGCCAACCGTGGTTTGTGCGCCATCTCGCAGTGCGAGTCTTTGCGATACAAGTTGCTGGGCGGCTTGGCAGTCAGAAGAGCGTGCTATGGCGTCTTGAGATTCATCATGGAAAACGGCGCAAAGGGCGCGGAGGTCATCGTCTCTGGTAAATTGAGAGGTCAAAGAGCCAAGGCTATGAAGTTTAAGGATGGTTACATGATTTCTTCGGGTAACCCGGTTCGCGAATACATTGTTAGTTCGACGAGACACGTCTTGTTGAGACAAGGCGTCGTCGGTATTAAGGTGAAGATTATGCTTGATCACGATCCGAAGGGTAGAATGGGTCCGAAGACGCCGATTCCGGATACCATTATCATTAAGGAGCCGAAGGAGGATGAGAACATGGCTAAGCCAATCATCGGAGCGGAAAACTAAAGATATAAATAAAATATAGATTCTAGCACTTAAAGATGTAATAAACGCGTATTTGTCGCAAAAGTTTCAATAACATAAACAGAGAGTAGTTGTTTGCTCTATGTCTTCTACATGTGCGCGCGTTTTACGCCTACATTCCCAGCACGTTTTTGATCCCCTGTCCCTGGTCGTCGTCCTTCTCCCAATCTTCATCTTTCGTGCTCTTTTGTAACATGGAAAACAAACTCTTCTTTTTATTCTCCATCACAGACGCGCTTGAGTTGATGTTATTGTTGGCAACATCGTCGCCGAAACCCGTTCGAGCTTCATCACCTCCGAGCAAGTTGTTACCTAAGGAAGACGGCATCGTTTCAGTTTCTCTCTGTGTTGTTGCCCATTGCGAGTTTGAGTTGTCTAATGCGCTACCAAACACGAATGTTCTCGAGGCAGCGCCGCCGCTGATGATACCTTTCGCGAAACCGCTCTGAGATTTTGAGCTTCCGTTGCGTTTTAAGAAACTCGTCGACGATGTTCGCGCGGCGCCTAGATTTGAAAACTGAGAATTTCCTCGCGAGAGTCCACTACCGCTTCCTCCTCCTCCTCTATTACTGAGATCGCTCGCGATCGTTTGACTCTGAGTGGTCCCTTGGCCTTTATTGTTGTACTTCGTCGATTTTTTGTTCTTCTCCTTCTCAAACAACTTCATAACCTCCATCGATACTTTACCTTCGCCGACTTCTGGTAACGCTTCGTTCTCATTTGGTTCTTGGGTATCACCCCCCGAAGCTTTCTTCATGGAAAATCGCTGGGCCTGTCTTTCTTTAAACGCTTTCGCGCCTTCGTCCTCGTCGTCGGAAACTTCAACCGCTTCCTCGGGTCGAAGGTTGCGCAGGTCATCAGAATCAGACTCGCTCTCGGAATCATCTCCTCTCTCTTGTGTTCTTCTCGTTTTCCATTTACCGTCATCGTCTTCTTCGCCATTCAATCCCTTTTTCGGTCTCTTGAATCCATTCTCTAGTAACTCTTTCATTTTTTTTATGTCTTCTTCGTCTTCTTGAATTGCTCTCTTCGCGTGCGCGTCCCGTCGAGCTTCATTTCTTCTCTCATCGTTATCTAAGGCAGTACCTTCTCTAAAATCAACGAAATCAGCCATTTCGTCGATTTCAGCGCGGGCGGTTTCTATATCGTCCTCGTCATCATCGTCGGTGTGACCACCATCTTCAGACATTTCGGCTTCGTCGTCGACGCCTTCGGTTGCTTTCTTAGACCTTCTCTCCTTCTTTTGATTCTTTCGATCCTCCTTGTAGAAGTTTCTCGCGAGCTTCCTTTGTTCGCGTCTTTCTTTTCCAGTCATGTCTTCTTCCTCGGAAAGTTCACCGTCGTCTTCGTCTCCGTCTTCGTCGTCTTGATTTTCCTTTGCGGTGTTGTCTTTGTCCTCGGCATGGGCCGGATCGTTGACGACAACTTTCATGGTTTTCTTGGCGGAAAGAGATTTGCGGATGAATTCTGCCGCGGCAACTTCATCGTCCGAGTCGCTCTCTTCTTCAAGCTCTATCATTTCCTCCTCTTCCTCTTCCTCCTCTTCCTCTTCCTCCTCTTCGCTCAATAATTCCATGCCGTCGATCTCGTCAAAGTTAGTTTTCTCCTTCCCGCCGTCTTCGCCTTCATCTTCCGAAACTTCTTCATTCACTCCATCATTAACGGCGCCTTCAGCGTCCTCTTCCGCTTGGAACTCTTTCTTCTCCGGCGACGGAGGAGGTCGAGGGTACCTTGCCCGTAAATTCTCATCGTTCTCAACCATTCGTAAATTATTTTGCAACTTTTCAATAACCGGTAGGAAAGACGTGCGTTCCGCCTGGACTCTGTATCCCGGAAAATGTACGTGTTTTGCCGTTTTACGCATCAACTTCTCGTGCGCTTCGTCGGCTTCTTCTTTCTTTTGTCGCATGACGGCTTCTTTATCGTTCGGATCGATCGCTTTCTTCTTTTTACCGCCTCCTTTTTTGGTTGTTTTTCGTCCTCCTCGTCGTCGTCGACCTCCTTCGTTGTCTTCCACTTCGGAATCTGACGAAGACTCATTCTCCTCCTCCTCCGAGGAGGAAAAGTTCAACTCGGATTCAGACTCTTCATCCTCCTCTTCATCTTCGGACAGACGTCCTGTTTCCGCGAAACGTCGCTCTAAGATTCGTTCCTCGTCGTCGTCCTCTTCCATTTCTTCTTCTTCTTCTTCTTCTTCTTCGAGTTCAAATTCAAATTTGTCTCCTTCTGCTTTTTCTTCGTCACCTTGACCACTAGTATTCTTCTTCGACGCGACTTTTTCTACTCTTTCGCCCGATTTGTGTTTCAAAGTCTTCTTTTTGAACGACTTTTCGACGGTGTTGTTGTTGTTGACGTCTTCTCTTTCTTCTTCTTTATCGTTTGTCTTCTTCGCATCAATATCAGCGGCATCATCAATGACTTCTTCTTCTTCTTCTTCCTCCTTCTCGTTGGTCCCTCGAACTCTTCGTTTGATGCGAATAAAGTCTTCTTCTTCTTCTTCTTTATCGTCGTCGTTTTGTTCTTTCGTCTTCTCGATCGCGGCTTCTTCAATCGTTGCGCGCTCTTCTTCTTCTTCTTCTTCTTCGTCTAATTCATCATTTTGAATTTCGTCTCCTAAAGGCGAAGGAGGAGAAGGAAGATTTGGAACTCCTTTGGAAGAGACGTTCTCCTTCTCAAAAGCGACGACTTTTGTTGGTACTTCAGTCATTCTCAGTATTCTTATTCTTAGTACTCTGTTGTTCTTGTTCTCGTGTAAAATGAATACGGAAGAGGGAACAACAATATTTTGATCGTTAGTTGTGCGTGTTGAAGTGAAGAGAGTGGAACTAATAAAGTTTTTCTTTTTTGAATTTATTTTTCTCTTGGACAACAAACCCCCACACACAAAGTTTTTTTGGTCTCTCTCTTTAAAAAAGTTCCTCTCTCTCTCTTCTTCTCTTCTTCTTCTTCTTCTTTCTTCTTCACACGAAACGAAGTTTGTGTGGTCGTTAGAAAGAAAGATATTCACAACAACAGACAAGGAATGATGGACGACGACGACGACGAGAATAATACCGACAACGATACCGACGACGAGGAGGAAGAGGTCTTCAATCCCATCGAACGGTTTCAACAAAGTCGAGAAAAAGAAGAAACATCGAAAGCGTCGGGGTCGTCTCATCAATCTCATCTTCTTCAGTCGTCGTCTGATGAGAAAAAAGGAGTGAAGAAGTTGAAATTCGTGATTCGACCAAAAGAGGAAAAAACAGCCGCAGCAACGGGTGCGACTGATGATGAGAAAGAGGAAGGAAAAGGAAGATCTACGGTTCAATCGACGAGGGAAATGTTCGAGAAGTTTTCTTTGAAACCACCGCCCGGGTTTTCCTCAAACAAAGCGACGACTCCTTTTCCTTCTTCTTCGTCAAAGAAAAAGGAAAAAAAAGAAGAAAAAGAAGAAAAAGACGAAGAGGAAAGAAACGAAGGTTGGCTCACGCACGGGAACGACGCGTGGCAGGAAACGAGAGGACACGAGGAAGAGAGCGAACGAGAGGAAAAGTACGTGGATGAGCTAACGCACACGGCGAAGAAGAAATACGGGAAATACGCGTTCGTGGAAGAAGCGAGTTCGCCGAGCGGGATATTGAGCGATTTACAGGTCGCGGAACCGCTCGAGTTTGATTCCGTAAAGACGAAAGAAAGAACAAACAAGTCAGACAGTAGTAGTAACAGAAACAACAATAACAACAACCACAAAAGAAAAGAAGAAGAAGTAGACGTGTCGGAGTCGTTTTTACTCGAATCGTCCATGGAGAACGACCCGTTTAAAATCGACGACGAGTTCGACGACGTTCGAAAATTAGAAATTAGAAATGCGAACAGAGCTCGCTCCCCCCCGAACGAAGATCAAGTCGCGCACGCGAGGGTACTCGTGCAATCTGGGATTGTAAAATTTAACTTGAACGATTTACGCGGCGCTTTGTGCGATTTCCAAAACGCGTGCGTTCTTTTGCGCGATAATTACCACTCGGGAGATATCGCGTT
>Ga0115556_1000858_pt1 | contig 20672 bp, 10 predicted proteins | sample COGITO_mtgs_1104_5_FD_87282 | JGI IMG/M metagenome (GOLD analysis project Ga0115556, IMG submission 87282) | Pelagic marine microbial communities from North Sea - COGITO_mtgs_110414 | ecosystem: Environmental > Aquatic > Marine > Epipelagic | place: Germany:Helgoland, sampling site Kabeltonne... | reverse complement strand
GCCACGATTTCGTTTGCTGCGTCGTCGCCGTCGAGTTCCATGAACTCGTCATCGTCTAAGAAAACTTCCGGGCCGTTGTTCCCTAGACCGTCGCGTTTCGTCTTTTCAACGATGCTAGAAATAGCCTCTATGGTTTCCCGCACATTCGCTCCAGTCGCTCCGGACGGGAGCAACGAGGAAGCGGTCAAGCAATGACCGTGCAATTTTTGGACGTTTGCTAATTTTTCTGTAATCGCGACGATACTTTTATTGAAGTCAGAACCTGGATTGTCGTATTTCATTATTTCTTTCGTAAACGCGAGCGACTTTAGGAAGTATCGCCGCGGTTCGATATTAGTAGTTCCAGGTCTACTGAAAGACACTCCGTTTTCGGAAGACTTGTGTCCAGTTTTGTTCCACGCGTGATCAATGAGAACGTCGATTAATATTTTCAAACCTCCGGATTCGAGGAAGATGTCCTGCATGTCTTTCTTATTGCACAAGTGCGCGAAAGCGACGGCAATGCGAAACTTCTTCGCGTGTTTTGGCTCCGTCGTCATCAGATATTGCAAATACTCTCGACATTTCTTGTTTTTATCTAAAGTCAGTTTGTCTTCCAAACGTTGCAACGTTTTTTGTACGCACGTGGTGGAAGCTTCCAACAGAAGAGTGGCGTCGCGGAAACGTTGAACCGACCCTTCCGCGATGATTACGTGCACGTTATCCTCATTGTCCGATAATCCGTACAAAGCAAAGGCTGCGTTATGTTGCAAATTCTCCACGTATCGTCTCGCGTCGACTTTCAACTCAGAGTCCGGCTTTTTGACCGAACTATTTGTTTCTCGTAAGTGCAACATGATGTCATCGATGTTCGAATCGAGAAGTTTCAAGAGAGGACCAATACCGGTGCCAAAGCAAATGCCGATTTGATTATCCGTATTTTGCGCGAGTCTTCCCAGCGCGAACGCGGCCATTTCACGTAAACCAGGATCCGAATTCTTCAGCATCTCGACTAAAGGTGCGATGGCACCTCTCTGGACGATTCGAGTCATGTTATAATCTTTAGGCTCTGTAGCGGCGAATTGGCCGAGCAACAAAGCCGCCTCTCGTTGCGATTCAAGACACGAGGAAGATAACAAACCAATGACGGGCTGTAAAGCGCCTTCGTCTAAAACTCGTTTCTTAATGGGTAAACTCGAATGAACGAGATTCCCAATCACACCGACGGCTTCTTTGTGTACCGAAGAATCTTCTGAGCGGACCATGAAAAGGAGCATTTTCAAAGCGCCTTCTTCGACGATTTGGTTTTTGTTTTCAGGATTCTTAAATGCCAATGTTCTCAAGGCGGCAGCGGCGGCGCGTTGTACTTTCACGTCGTGCACGCAATGCAGCAAGGAAATCAACGGCGGAATACCACCATCGTGTCTCACGGTGGATTTGATGGCGTGATTTTCGTGCGCGAGGTTCGTGATGGCGTCGGCGGCGCGTCTCGCAACAGAAGATGTGATGGCGACCGGATCGTGCGGTTTTTCCTTTTGCTTTGAGTTAAAGTTCGAGATTATCTGGACCAAGACTGGAATAACCCCAGCGTCTGCGACGCGATCTTGATGACACGATTTACTAGCCAATAAACTCATGCAATAACACGCTTCTTTGAGTACTTCCGAGACGGAAACAATGCGTGGATCCTTTTCATCTTTCACGACGTCTAACAATGTTGCCACTCGATCGTTGATTTCACAGAGAACTTGTATCAACGATTTCACGCTTTCAACCATTCCTTCGTCAACCATGACGTCGCAAGCGTCTTCTAAACGCGTATGCGCGAGTGCAGATATAATCGTTTCTACTAAATTCAATTCGAGCACCGATGGGTACTTCCCAGTCGCTAGAAACGTTGGATCGCTCGCATCCACATCCGTCGATGGATTTCCCTCCGGTAAGCCGAGAGAACCCACCGCGACTTTCGCCCGAAATATTCGCGCGTAAACACGAACGCTTTTATACAACTTGGTCTTCTTTATGTTCTGGTCTTCATCGTCGTAGCAACTTCGAAACTTCAGGACTTCCGAGGTTGAACATCCGACGATCTGTTTGAGCGCGTCGTTCAAGTCCGCCTCCTTCCGAAGAGTACGCCAGTTGACTAAAGTTCCCTTGCTGTATTCTTCCTCAAATGATTTCAATTTTGCCATTCCTTCTTCGGTGTTCTTCATATTGTCGTAAATATGTTCTTCCGATTCTCGCCATAGTCTCTCCATCCATCTAGCCATGCGAGTTTGGCTGACGACGCGGTTGATAACGTCCGGCACGGTTGGAGTTTCCTTCACTAACTCTGTGACAGAGCGCATCATAGATTTCAGCCCGTCTCGCTCAGTTACCGAGAGCAATTGCTTGGGATTACCGGAGTTGCGAAAGTTCTTGCCGAAGCTCTTGATCAAGTGTTCAATCTTTCCTATTATTTTCTTATGTTCGCCCATGGCGATGATTGCCGCCGAAACCGATTCTTTCACGTTGCCTTCTTTTCGTTCGAGCAATTTCAACAATACGGAGGAGAAGTCGCGCTTGTCCAACTCGTCGTTGATCTCTCTTATTTTTCCGTTCATGCTCGCAACACATTCGGAAACGCATTGAATAATTTCCGCCGTTACGGCACCTTTCTTTCGCGCCGTTTGATAAGAGCTCATTCCCGGTTTCGGTTGTTGATTCTTTAAATTCGTTTGTTCCCATAAAGACCTCTTCATCCAATACGTCGGAGAGGCACACATGGCGTTTTCGTAGTTTTCAAGATACCATTGTCCCATCGACAAGGAGGAAGATGCGGAAGACGATTGCGGTGACAGCATATCGAGCAGTCTCGTCACTATCAATGGTACGAATGCGCCCTCCTCGTATTTCAGCACCTCCGCGCGAACTTGCTCTTTCTTGTTTAATAAAGCTCCAAACAACGACGCTAACTCGAGGTCGAGTGCGATGAAGCGGTGACCACCGGTTGCCTTTTGCAATATGATTGCGTCTGACGGTATATCGCGCAAGAGCTGAAGAAGTAACGGTAAAATGTTCGTCTCTTTGACAATGAGCTCCGCGCAGTCGCCGCACTTATTCTCTCGAACTGCGGTACTCGATGCAAGATTTTCCGTCGTCTCTTTCGCCATTTCTTTCAAAATGCTCAACTTTGCGATCAACTTGTAGAGAATTGGTCCATATTGTCCCGCCCTATCGCGCATCGGTAACGATGCTTCAACGTTGCCACTTTCCTCGGTAGGACTGTATAATCGGTCCACATAGTCGCGTTTGATGCCATCAACTAAGTGTTTGTGATACTTTAAGATGCACAAAGTGCGACAAATATCTTTCCGAGGAAGAGGATGAAAATTCCCGAAAAACCCGTCGTGTTGTGCCGCTACAAAGAAAGCAACGAGTTTGCGGCAAAATGCAGCTTTTGTCTCGGAGTGCGGCATCAATAACCATTGGCCGTATTCGTATGTATCCTGCATCTGTACACTCTCCGAGTACAAGAACACCTCTTTGCTCTCGATAAAATCGGGCGCATACCACCTGGATAAATTCTCTGCCACTATCACCTTTTCTCCTGAGGTGAAGAATGTCTCGTCTAAATTTTTTGGCAACATGGTGCCGTATATATCTCCAGCCATTGCGCATAGACGGGAAACGATGTCGCTGCCGAGCTTGTAAACTTCACTAAAAGCTTTGTGTATTTTTATACCTTCCGTGGAATCGTTCCGTTCATAGGCTCGAAACCGCGAAACCGCGAGTGAAACGATTGGAATGGAATAGATACATCGACCTATAATATCGCTATCCTCCAAGCGCATATCGCTTCTCGTAAACAAATACGAGCAATGCGTCAAAAGAGATGCCGTGGCTATCTTCGTCGTGGTTGTTTGTTGCTGCAGTTTTGTTCCATCTCCTTTCATCGCTTGGTCGTGCTCCATCCCCTCTAATTCGTTGTATTCGTCGTCAGGCTCTTGGCCACCGGCGGCCGCTATCGGTGTTCTCGATCTTTTTCCGAGCGCGCCTTCTTCTTTCTTATTCGTCATAGCCCCAAAATCGGTTATCATCTCTCCCTGCCATGGTGCCGTTATCGTATTTCTCGCGTACAATTTCTTGCGTAACGTTCGCGCCAACCTTTTTAAGCTGTCGAAATCTAATTTAGTGGTCCCGACCGATTTGCTGCTAGTTGTCTTTCTTGCCTCCGCGTTTGCGGACGCGTGTCCCGTGTATTCTAATTTTTGCCAAGTCTGAAACTCTTTTTCGTTGCTTTCGCCGATTAAACTGATCATAACTGCCATTACCGCGGTTAAAATCTGCGCGTTTTGAAGCGTAATTTCTCTCGCCGTGTTGATTTGCTCTTCTTCTCTCGTCATCTCTTTCGTGACTAAGTTTGATTCCAACGAAAGAAATTCTACGGCATCGAACAACTCGTGTCTGGCGCATGCAAACGCCAGCGACTTTAAACGCGTCAACACTTCCTTCATTAGCCCTTGAAATGCTCGAATGTGATTCGAGGTTCTCTTCTGACAAACGTCACCCGGTAGCTTCAAGTTTAAAACGTACGCAATCATCTTCAATCTTTCCACGCGTTCTTCGGTCGTGGATCCTCTTTCATAGATTTCAGTAAACCTGTGCGAGTGCGGTAACCGACTGAGTTGTTCGCTCGTCGTCGGTTCCTTCAAGAAAAAGTCATTATGACACACCGGCTCTAAAATCTTGGACAAGTGCGACTTCTTTTGTATCAACAGCTGTGCCAACGTTTCGATTCCGTCGAATTCTTTGGTCCATGCGTCCCCTTCTTCCCCTTCTTCTTTCTTCTCGAATCTATTAATCTTCTTCAGGCGTTCCCTCGCGGTACCTGTCGGCCCCGCCGAAATAGTCTTCGAAGGATACGAAATGTCGACGCGACCGTGTTTATTTGCTGTAATTTCTGCGGGCGTATACTCCTCCATCGCTCTCGATCGCACGTTCCACATGTCTTCAAACAAAAGACTTCCGGAATCTAACGCGTTGTACGGCGTTATTTCTTCGCGTTTTTGTTCATCTCCATCTTCTTCTTTTTCTACTCCTTTTCGTTTCTTCTTCTTCTTTTCGTCGTCGTCTCCTTTTTTCTTCTCAACTTCCTCCTCCTCCTCGGAAAAAGAATCATCCAACGCCTTCTCCTCCTCCTCTTCCTTTTCGTTACGGTCGTCGCATTTCAAGCGCTCTAAGTGCTCTCGATATCGCGAAGAGGAGTGTACTAACAGCGCGAACCATTCTCTCGGCGTGATCTTCTTCTCGTCGTTTTCCTCCTCCTTTTCCTTTTCCTCGATAGAACCAATCGTCGTCGTCTGACTCGTCGTCGTCGTCGTCGTCGTTTGATTTTTTTTGCGTAAAGTTTCTTCTTCGTCGTTTTGGTGTGATTTGATTTTCGTCTTTCCCTTCGTCTTCTTCTTCTTCTTCTTCTTCTTCTCGTCGTCGTCAAAATCGTCGCGCTGCTGCTCAACCGCACCCGCACCCGCCGCCACCGCTTTTGGAGAAGGAGAAGGAGACGAGGTCGTCTCTTTAATCCGCTTCCGCTTCGGGTACGGAGAGCCCGCCATGGTGATGGTGAAAGATTTTTTTTAATTTTCTTTCCAGATGACGAGCTGTCGTCTGTTTGTGACGAAACTGCCTTCTTTGAATTTTTTTGAGGAGTGAAGCCAAAAAGAGATTGAAAGAAGCGCTGTGATGAATAGTGAGAGAGTTGAGCACCCCTTTCTATTTTTTTCTCTCTCTTACATTAAATAGGTTTATTAAACGACTAGTGTTGCTACGAATTACGATATCATCGCGAGTATAGTATTAATCCTGTAATATCCCGAGGATCTCTTCGTCTCGGTATAAGAGGAACTCTTTCTTTTGCGGGCCTTCGTCGAGCTTGACGGCTTGACCGCCAAACTCCGGGAGCAAGACTTTATCGCCGGCTTTAACGCCTGTAATAATAATAGTATTAAGTCATCGTTAGGAAAGAGACTTAATGTTGTTCGTGAGTAAAAATTCGTACCGTTTGGAATTAGTTTCCCGTCCATTGGACTCGGTCGCCCCGGTCCGACGGCGACGACGACGCCGGCGTTGAGCTGTAGTTATTTAATAGAACAAGAAAGAAAGAGAGAAACATCATCCAATCGTCAGTCACGCGCAGAAAAGCGAGAGCTCTACTCATCATAAAAAAAAGAAAACGCGTCCATCATCATCATCCGTTTCAGCTCTTAAAGAGAACGTCCTCCCAATGTGGAGCGCTCTCTCTCTCTCTCTCTCTCAGCCAAGCAAACGATAAACCAAAATCGAAATTCATAAAAAGAAGACTAAAGAAGACAAAGAAGAAGAATGAGAATGAGAATTCATCCGACGTACTTTACTTCCGACGGTTTCTGGCAACAAAATCCCCCCGCTCGTTTTCGTCGCCGCGACTGCTCTCTCCACCAGAACTCTGTCCATCAGAGGAATCAACTTTTTTACCGCGCTCATCGTTTTGTTGTGTCGTTGATGAGTAGTTGCTTCTCTTCTGTTTCCCCGTAAAGGAGTGTTAATCAGTGACGGCAGACTGACGAAAAATTTCTTTTTTTCAACTTTTTTTCACAAAAACAACAAAAACTTTTTTTCTGTTGTTGAGAGTCTCTTTCAAAACGCATCACTCGCGCGCGCACTCGCACCACACGCGCTCGCTTTCTTTCTCTCCTCGTCCTCTCTGCTGCTTAGTATTAATGATCGTCTCCTCGACGAATTTATCATCATTATCGCAAGTTTCTTCTTGGAGAGGAAAGTCTACTTTTTTAAAAACGACGTCAATTGGCTCCAAATCCTCCTCCAAAATATCTCATCGGTCAACTCGTTACAAAAACATTATAAAAATGGAAAACTTTGAATCGACGCCGAAACCGGAAGGTGCTCCCGAGTGCACCGTGTATTACACTCCCGAGTTAGTCTCGAAAGCGATCGCGGAGTTGACCGCGGAAAGCGCGAGAAGTGCGATTGAAGAGAGAGGGTACTTCACGCTCGGATTAGCCGGCGGGAGTTTGATTAAAATGCTTTCCGGATTGAAGAAGGACACAAACGAGGAGAATAAAATTGAGTGGGAGAAATGGCACGTATTTTGGGTGGACGAACGATGCGTGCCTTTAGACGATCCAGAGAGTAACTTTGGTGGCGCGTACGAGACGTTGTTTAAGGACGTGCCAATCCCGAGAGAGAATTTGCACGCCATCGACGACGGTTTGTACGAAGCGAACGAAGGCGCGAGCGCAAAGTCGGCGGAGGCGTACGATAAAGAGTTGAAGAGCTTATCGGAGACAATCTTACCGAAAGGAGACGGTGGATTGCCGATATTTGATCTGTTGTTGTTAGGTTTTGGGCCGGATGGGCACATATGTTCGTTATTTCCGAATCATTCGCTGGTGAAAGTGAACGACGCGCGATGGATTTTACCCATCGCGGATTCGCCGAAACCGCCTCCCGAACGCATCACGTTTTCTATGCCAGTGGTGAATATGGCGAAACGAAAAGTATTTGCCGCCGTAGGGGAAGGGAAAGCAGAGATGGCGAAACACATCTTAGAGGATGCAAATAAAACGGACGGGTCGATACCGGCGGCAATGGTTAAAGATGCGGAGTGGTTGTTCGATACGACCGGATCGAGTAAATTGACGACGACGCACGTTAGGTTTGAGTTTCCAGGAACGCCGACGCTTTTGGGTTTAGACACGAAAGAAGAAGACTGATTTATGATGCGATGATGGTTGGTAGAAGAGAAGCGTGTAATTAAAATATTATTATCGTCATTATCGTTGTTATTACTTCGCATTATTGTTCATATAAATCTCTGGATCGTGCGCGAATCGCAAAAGGTTATATTTGTGTTCGCGTTCTTTCATGCCTTTCCATCTGACCGCTTCTGCCTCTTCCATATCAATTTGCTTGAACTCTTCGTCCCAATCTAACTGAGTGGTCGCCAAATCTTTGCACGGAAATGCCTCGTTCTCTTTAGCAATCTCGTCGTCTTTGTAATACGTCTTCTTTTCGCTTTTTTTGAAGACGTTTCCGAAACCATCTTTTTTATCTTTCAGATCTTGTTGTTTACGGAGAAGTTGTAATTTTTTCCGGAGCGGAGCGAGTTCGCGCTTTAACTTTTCCACGTTCGATTCGGTCGCTTCTTCTTCGAGTTGTAACGCAGTATCCATATCTTTCTCTGCTTCTTCCCACTTAAGCAGTTCCAAGCGCGCCTTTGCCCTTCGCATGAGCGCTTTGACGTTATCTTTCTCGCAATCCAACGAATCAGAAGCGAACGCTTCCGCCTCTTTATAATTTTCCATCTTCAAATGTAGCATCGCGAGATTGTTATAAATCTTATGCGCGACTTGAAAGGACTCTTTGTTTTTCTTTTCTCCGTCTTTATCGAATTCGCCTTGCGGTTCTCTCAACGAAAAGACATCCGCGCCTTTATCCCACATGAGTTTCGCTCGGCGATACCGCTTCGTTTGATATAACATGCGGCCGCGCTCCAACATTTTCTCGCCGTACTCCAACCGTTCTCTGTGCGACATCGCAAACTTATCATCTGTAACGCTATCGTCGGTAACTTCAACCACTTTAACTACAAATAAAGCTGTGAAAGTAATCGTTTGCGTCTCGGGTAAAAGCGCGTCGCATAACTGATATTCCGAGGAGGCAAAAATTTTCACCTCGGCGATATCGTTCACCCGCATTTTTAAAAGCGCTTCTTCCAACCCTTCCGGATGCGTTGAGTCTCCAATCGCGAATTTGTGTTCCACCCACGGTACTTTGCTTTTCTCTTCCTCGTTTTCTTCGGCGTACTCGCACAAATCTTTCACTTCAAGTATGATTGAGTTTCCTTCTCTCAAAAGCGGAGGCGTTACGCTCGTCTTCGTTTTGGCAGCCCGAGAGAGAAACTTCAACTGCCCTTGACCCGCGCATATGTCCACAATCACTTCTTCTTCTTCTTCTTCTTCTTCTTCTCGCAGCACGGTTTCCTCCTTCTCGTCCTCCTCTTCGGATGATCTTTCGCGCATGGTGTGGTGTCTCGTCGTCCTTGTTGTGTGTTCCGTATATTTTTTTAGGCGTTTTTTTTTAAGTTTTGTCTACAAATAGTTCTTTCAATGCTAAAATTTTAGTACGTTTTAGATATATTCTCTCTCTCTCTCCCCAATCGTCGTCGACGTCGTGCAATGCCAGCCGTCCGTCCCGAGTTCCCCGTCTGCTCTTTTCCCCGTGTTGTTCTCCAAGCGCTAGTCGCTCGAAAGAAAACGGTTCCAACCTTCTCGCGAAAACTCTCTCTCTCGTGTTCTGCTACTAAGTTTTTTTCTATGCGTGTTTATACATACATACATAAAACTTCTTAAAGCTGCACACCTTCTCTGACGATATCGTACGGGATCGGCGTCAAGATTTCCGTCTTGACGTTTTCCAAAGTAAAACCCTCTCTCGGCAAACCCACCGGTGCTCTCTTCGTGACAATCTTCTTACCCGCCTTCTTCGCCGCGGCGTGCGCCTCGTCGTTCGCCTTTCTTCTCGCTAAGAAATCTTCTCTGCATCGAGAGTGTTGCACGTGCTCGTAACGGATGTGAAGTCTCTTACGGATGATTCTGCCACCGACTTGCTTGTTCACCTCGACACCAACCGCGTGCGGAGTAACATCCCAGACGACGCCAGTTCTACCTTGGTACACCAAGTACGGCATGCCCTTGTGTTGAGAAGAATCAACTTTGATGTCAACGTAGTCTCCAATCTGCGTGATATGAATGGGATCAAAAAGAGAATAATTAGTCAGTTTCAATAATTAATAACGCGATTCATCGACAACATCTGCTCGAAACACGTCGCCTCGCGTCACACGCGCGCGCGGAAGCACGCGCGATTTTTTTTTCTCAAGGGAAGAAACCCCACAAGTAGTGGGTCGAGGCCGTCGACGAAAATTGAACGAAATGTGTCTTTAAAACACCATCGCGAACGGAAATATCGCCGTTTCTTTCCACGAATGCCTCAAAACATGCGCGGAGTACGCGCGAACGATTTGATTCCAGGAAGAAACGAACGCATTCCCGTCTACATCGATAGTTTTCGACGCCCGAAATTTGAGAAAAAAAACAACTACGCGCGAGCAGAAAGCGGATTCTGTATCACTTACTCTGAACGTTCTCAAATACGTCGTCGCGTTCTTCGGTCCGTTTTGGCGGAAACCGCGCGTGAACATGTTTCTCGTGCCATGTCTGAGACCTCTGCTTCGTGCTCTTTGATTACCCATGTTTGTTTATTCGCAGTGGTAATAAATTTGCGCCTATTTCAATGAAGAACCAAAACTGTACGACGAGAGAACAAAAAGAGAGTCCTCGTCTGCGACCTGAATTTCGACAAAAAACAAAAAAAAGTTCCTGTCCTTTCGTCGATCGTTTTTGTCTCTTCTCCTTCTTCTACCTTCTAACGTTATTCTTGGGGAACGTCCTCATTCTTATTAAGAAGAAGACAAAGCGTTGTTGTGTTGTTCGGAAGAAGGTGGTGGTCTGTCTCTCCCCGGTCGTCGGTTTCCCTCTGTGAGAAGGCGCATCCTCTTCCTCCAACGACGCACCAATCATCTCATCCCCGTCGTCGTCGTCATCCAACGAAGACGAAGACGAAGAAAGTTGTTCTGTTTTCGTTCCGTTCCTTTTCTGCCAGACAGACAAAAGAACGGTCGACGACGACCCAAGAGAGAATCGAATTTAATAATCTCTTTGAAAAACGCTCGTCGTTTTCTTCCCGCTTTAACTGTTGTCTCGTTCGTCGATTCATCAACGAAGAAGCCTCAAAAACACTCTCGGATCTCTCCGCACAGAAGAAGAAGAAGAAGAAGGAGAGTAAAAGAAAATGCTGAAAGAGGCGATCAAAGCGGTCGCGGCCGCGCGAAAGAAGAAGAAAGGGCGAGAGATCGCAGAAAAGTCGATCGCCGAAAAAAAGTCGACAACAACATCAGAAGAGAGTGATGATGACGACGATGATTCCTTACCTTCATCGATCTCGGATGAAGAAGACAAAAACAAAAACAAAAACAAGGAGGCGAAGAAAAGAGGGAGGAGTTCGACGGATTCTGGGGAAACGTTTGAAACCACAACGACGGGGACGAATAACAACGGTACCTCGGAGGATTCGGATGAAGACGGCGAAAAGAAAGAAAAGAATAGAAAACGAAGGATGAGGAGGAAAGGGAGTCCGACAGACACGGACGACGAGGAGGAGGCGTATGTGAGAGAACTATCCACGCAACAACAACGGCTGAAGAAAGTAAAGAGGACGAATATGATCGATACAAATATGGCGATGATGACGGCGCTCGGTGGTGGTGCCGTTCCGGCTGCGCAAGTTGCACCGATAGCAGTTCCACAGCTGACGTTAGACCAAATTCAGCAGTTGCTTGCGCAGCAACAATTGATGCAGATGCAAAATTTGCAGCAACAGTTTGTACTGCAGCAACAGGAGCTCATGAGAAATCCGCCGAAAGATTTCATGTCAGCGTTGCAGTTTTTGCAACAGCAGCAAGTCCAAGCCATGTATAATTTCAATAATTCTGGTGCCAATGCAGCCTCCGCTGCAGTCATGTTGAATCAAGCGACATCTGGATCGTTACCCCCGAGCCTTTTAAATTCTCTTTCTTCGGCTATGAACGGCGGCAACATAGGAAACAACGCGCTCGCGCCTTTGATTCAAGAGGAATTGCAGTTAAAGTTGAAGCAACAACAGATGAAGGAGTATCGAAAAGAACTTAAAAAGAAAGAAAAACTCCTCGAGAAGCAAAAGAAGTATCCGTACGCGAATGAGAGTTTTAAAAGTATCATGAGTCAGCAATTGGAAGGTTCGATGGATCAACAAATGGAAGAAGACGAGGAAGGTGACGAAGAACGAGCAAGGGCGACAGTCTCAGTTCAAAGACAAAGCGATGATAGTGGTCGCATCGCGCCCAAAGCGGGAGCATCTGGTATTGGAGTCCCGACGCAGTCGGCTGCTACGACGACATCAACGATAACGCCTAGTTTGAAAGAACAAAGAGATATCCTGAACGCCAAAAACGCGAACCACAAGAAAGCGTCGCAATTCGTTTCTGGACGCGCCTGCGGCGTGCAAGGATGCGAATTACTTTGCGAAAAAAGTCGCTCCTTAGTTGGTTTCGTCCAACAGTGCTGCGAAATGCACAAACGCGAAGACAGTTTCAACTTAAAAGAAAGAGAAGGCGTCTTTCGATGGTGTTTCTACTGTCATCGTCCTCAGAAAATCGAAGAGTTTTCATCGAGTAGTAAATCTATTTGCAAGGAAAAGTTTGCGTTGCGAAAGCAAAGACGTAAGTTGGCGAGTCAAAAGCAGAAACTTTTAGCGGAAGCGTCGAAGACGCAGATAGCGATGCAACAATACGTGACGGTAGAGCATCTTCAACAACAACAACAACAACAACAACAACAACAACAGTTGATTGAGATGATGCAGTCGAAACAAGCGAAATCAAAATCTTCTAAGAAGAAAGAAAAACGACCGAGGACGTCGGAGGAAAAGGAAGCCATGCGCGCTTTGTGCGATATCCTCGCCGATGAGGAACGAAGAGAGAGCGAAGAGAAACAGCGCGCCGAGAAAGAATCGTCTCAAGAAGATGCCTGAGGAAAAGGCTAGTAGAAATTTAGTAATAATACGAGTGTAAGAAGAAATACAGAAGATATAAAACAAATAATACGCAACATTCGCTATTACTATCTCGCTTACTTATTGAATCACCACTTACACTTGCTTGCTGAATTGCGTCTCTATGCGTTTCTTCATCGCGTCCACGTCGTCAAATCTCTTTTTTATTTCATAAAGTTGACACAACCTTCGCATTCGGCGAAATGCCGTTGGCGTGTGACCGATACCAACCGCGTCGGTTATTTTTACCGATCTCTCCAAGACAACGATGGCGTCTTCTATGCGTTCCAACAAGAGCAACGCTTCGGCCATGTGATGTAATGTCAGCGCAATCTCCGGATGGTTCTCGTTTTCAAACACGACTTGCTTCAAGTTCAAACTCGTTCGATAGTTTTCGTACGCCTCTTTCGGCTTGTTGTTTTGCAACATGCATGAAGCCAAATTATGCAACGCTGCTGCTATTGTCGCTTCCGCTTTATATTCTGCTCCTTTTCTCTTATCTACTTTACTACTACTATCACTACTACTACTACTACTACTACTATTTGGCGTCGTCTCTTTCAATTCTCTCAGTAAATCCAAGCACTCTTTGTATAATCCTTCCGCTTTCTCCCACATTCGTTGCGTCCTCGCGAGTTCCGCCAAGTTATTCAGCGCCGCCGCGACGTGCGCGTCCTTCTCTCCAAATCCAAGCTTTGCTTCTTTCAACGCGCGTTCGAAACATTTCAGAGCGAACTCGATATCTCCGGCTAAGAATTTTTCGCGTCCCAAGTCGGTATACACTCGCCATTGCGCCGTGTGTCTTCCTTTTTTACTTTTCCCGTTCGTTTTCGTCGTCGTTTGTTCTTCTTCTTCGCCTTCGATGTGCACTTCCACGTCTTCCATATTTTCTCTCTCCTCTTTCGTTAAAGAAGAAGGCATTTTCTTCTGCGCGTCCCTTCTTCCTCTTCCTCCTTCTTTTTCGAGACACGAGGCGTGCGAGAGGAGAAAATATGATGGAAGACGACCTGGAAGAAGAAAACCGTTGTTGTTTTTGTTGTTGTCGTTATTCGTATTCGTATTATTACTACGAGGATGATGACGACGACGACGATGATGCGTTGCGAATTGCGTTGGTGATGATATCGAAATCGTTTCCGTCGTTCGTGTCGTCCCCGAATTAAAGAGAAACGCATCGTGAGCAGCTGCAGCAGTAGCTGCAGCAGCAACAGCAGCAGCGGCAGCGGCGGCTCGAAGAACGACTCTTTCCTGCGTAAACGTCGTCGTCCTTCTCAAAATCATCATCTCAACACAAAACAACAACAACATGTCATTTTTCTTTCGTTGTTGTGCTTTTTTCTCTTCTTCTGAGGTGTCTGACTGACAGAGTGAACACATTTTTTGCACCAGAGAAAGAAGAAGAAGAAAAAAAGAAGAAGAAGGAGAAAAAAGTCAACACAACAAACAGACAAAAAAGAACGTTAAAAAACACCACTGTACACAACACACATCAGAAGAGTAGTGTAATAGTGTTAGTAATATGAACATATTCTTCTAAACAACGCGTGTGTTTTATGAGTAGTATAATAGTAGTGTGAGTATTACTCTTTGAATGATGACGACGACGAATGCGACGACGACGAAGAGTTTTAGTAATAACAAGAAGACGAAGAAGAAGAAAAAGATGAGCAAAATCATCGAGACCAAAACGAACGAGAACGAGGAGAAGAAGGGGAAGAAAAGTGATGATGCTATAGAAGAAGAAGAAGAAGAAGAAGAAGAAGAAAACGACGACTTTAAGAAGACTAATAGTAATAATAACGAAAAGACTTTTACGACGATTCCAGAGCACATCAAAACTTTGGCGTTGAACCAAAAGGAGAATCTCGCGCGTTTACTCATCGTCAGCATCTGCAACCGAAAAGATTTGTTCGTTAAAAAATCGACTTTACAGACATTCGACGGCGAAGACTTTCAGCTACTCCGAAACGTTCGAGAGTTATATTTGAACGAGAACGACATCGAAAGAGTAGTCAATTTAGACCGACTTCCAAAGAGTTTAAAGTTGTTACACATCGAAGGGAACAAATTGAATTCGTTCGAGGGCATCCGCGACGTACCGAATACGCTCCAAACGCTCTCGATGAGGAATAATTCAATACGCGACTTCTCCGAAGTCGCGAGAAAAGACGGAAGGAAATGGGATTTAGAATATCTAGATGTTCGAGAGAACGAGTTTGGTAACTTTGCGGATTTACGGTTGGTGGAAGAATTTGTACATTTGAGAGAGTTACGGTTGAGGAGCGAGGAAAACGACAAAAGCGAGAATAATAACGATAAGAAGAGTAACAAGAAGAACAATCCGGTGTGCAAGTTACCTTCGTATCGCATGGCCGTGCACGCGTTTATTCCTTGGTTGGAAATGTTGGACGATATTGGGTTTACCGCCAGTAGTGCGTTGGTGATTGAAGAAGAGAAGAAAATTTTTGAACGAAAACGAATATCTTCGTCGCAGGAAGCTTCGGAACACCAGCGCCATCAACACGTGGAAGAAATCATAGAGGACGATGAAAAAGACGACAACGAGACGGTAGGAGAAGAAGAAGAAGAAGAAGAAGAAACGACGTCGACGTTGTTGTCCCTCGAAGACGACGAGGAAGATAAAGAGAAGAAGAAAACGGCAGCGCAGAAATGGAACGCGAGCGTGAAAATCGACGAGCAACAACAACAACAAGTACAACCTTCTTCGCGACCACTGTCGAAACCGTCGCCTTCGTCCTCTTCGAAACTGATGAATCATATTTTGCGGAACAAGCTAAACGTGTCTTCTTCTATCGCGAAAAGGAAAGATGAGGGCATGCAAACGACGACTACGAATAATAATAATAATAATAATAATGATAGCAACAGCAGCAATAATTATAGAAGTAGTAGTAGCAATAGCAATACGTTAACGTCCAAGTTAGAGAGAGAACTCTACGAGCTGAAGAAAACGTTCGAAACGAAACGACGTGAAAACGAAACTTTAAGCGGTGCTTTGATGGAAGTCACGAACGAGGTAAAGCAAATCGACCACGAGACGTCGGAGATGTACGAGAAAAGCGCCAAGTTAGCGGAACTCTCGAATTTGAATTACGCTTCCGCAAACAGGTATAAAAATGAAGTGGACTTACTGAAACGAGAGTTGAAGGAAAATCGCAAAACGCTCGAAAACGCTCTGAGTGGCGAAGCCGAAGCGTTGGAGGAAGTGAACACTCTGAAATCGACCATAGAGTCCATCAGAAACGAATACAATCGAACGATATCTCGAATGCGCGACGAACACAAGATGGAAATTCGAAAGGTTTCGAAAACAGTCAGTTCGTTGGAGGAGTTGGAATACGCCGCCGAGGACGAAATCGAACATTTACAGGGAAGGATACGAGAGATGGACACAGACTACTCGAAGAAGTTAGAAGACGTCACGAACGAGAGGAATGCAATCACGAGACGCTTGGAGGCTTCGTTCGAGGAATTGAAAGAGTTGGATTCAGTGTTAGCGACGGAAACGGAAGCGCTAGTGACTGCGGAGAGTTTCGCAGAGGAGTTGTCGACGACCAACGAAAGTTTGAAGAATGAAATGAAGGAGATGAGAGAAGAGTTGATGAGATTGCGGAAAGAGGTGCCAGAGTTGGAAAGTAAGAAGGAAAAGTTGAGCGACGAATGTGGATCTCTCAAAGAGGAGCTGAAAGCGAAAGAGGCCGCGATTGCTGCTCAACTCGAAAAGGTGAAGAAAGCGGATACAGACTTGGCCGAAGCTTCTTTGAAAGAGGAAAGCGCAAAGAAAGCAAACTTGGAGGTGGCGCACATGCGAGAAAGTCTGGACTTAAAATCTGCGATGCTCGAGAACTCGAACGCGTTAGTCACGAGCTTGAAAGAGGAAGTCGTAAAACTTTCCAAAGAGAACAAGGAGTACGCCGTAGCGCACGCCAAGTGTTCTACGACTTTAGAGAGTCAAGACGCCAGGGTGATACAGTTGGAGAACGAGTTGAAAACGGAACGTTCGAAACGCATGGCGTTTGAACGAGCACACGTTGGTAGCAAAGACGAGATTATTGCCAGGGACGAGATGTTGCACTGGGCCAACGGTGAGGTGGAACGGTACGGGATCTTATTAGAGGAGGTGAAAGAGGAGAAGGAGGAAATCATTGACATTGCGCGAAACTTGCAAGAGCAATGCGACGACTACAAGCGAATCGCGGAAAGAGCGTTCAAAGAGAAGGAAAGCGTCGAAGAGGAAATGCGAATGCTTTTGAGTTCACAAATACGACGCGAAGAAGAATTTGATATGGTGCGGCAAGTGTTCGCGAAAAGCTCGTTGATGAGCGGAGGCAGTTAGAAGAAACAACACGCATGACGAATATATATTTTTGAAACGAAGACACGTAATGTACACTCAAATCGTAATAGTCCCACTCAAGGTTCTTAAAACGAACTTTTAATGTTCGTGCGACATCGCTACCAACGCGTTGACGTGGCATTGAAAAGGCAACAAGGGCGTCTTTGCTTTTCTTTCACAAACTCCTTTTTTTCTACTACTCTTTCAGAATTAATTCTCATTTCCCTAATTAATGAGCGTAATTACTGTTTCCCTTCATTTATGTATTGTTCAATTAATATTTTCTCGCGTGTAAAGTAATAAAATGGCTGAAAAAACATTCAATTCGGTAAGAACGTTCGGGAATGATTATATTTGTTTTATTAATTTTAACGGAAATATGCTCCATATAAAAGATATCATAAGTAGTCTGGGGATAATAAAACATATAAAACATGATACGGTATAGTTGAAATAATTCATGATGTACAAACAAGGATTTAAAATCCACTTACTAAAATTTAAATAATTAATAAATTTAAACAATAAATAAACTTCGTGTAAATATATGATTTTAGTAAATGTATTTAACGAATAAATCGAATAATATATTAATATTCCCAAAACGTGCGCTTTGACTCGGGAAAATGTCATTGCACGCGTTAAATAAAAATTTATCTCGCCAGAGGCTCTTTTTTTTAAAAACAAGTACTAGAAAAGTAGAGAGCGTGCTTTTCGTTTTGCACTCACTGCTAAAAGCGCGCTTTAGAATCGCTTTGAACCCACACTCATAATAGATAGTACTCTCATTTCCGCACGTTTTTCGTGCGTCTTGTTCGCACACCGAAGCTACATTGTCCTCCGAGTTTTGTTTCCTTTTTCTGTGGGGCGTTCGGTTTTTTTTTCTCTTTTTTTTGCCCAACCAACAAAAATTCTCTGTCAGAATCAGATTCCAAGAAATCTTCGAGAACAACTTTTTTTGTGCCAAACCATCGCAAAGAATTCGAACAAATTCGCTCCGAAAACGCCATAACTACACACAAAAAACTAGAATAAAGATGTCTGCTTTAACTTCATCGTTCACCGCCAACTTGGTTTCGGTCAAATCTGCCGCCAAGAAGTCCCAAAAGGTTGTCGTCGGCGTCCACGCGTCCAACGAATTCGCCAAGAAGGTACGAAAATTTCTTCGCTAAAAAACTCTTGATTTCTTTTGTGTTAATCGCGCGCCGATCGGTGGTTCGAACACGCAGTCGCGAATGGAAAAACGAGAATGTTCGCATCGATTTGAATAAAAGTGATGTTTAGCTACGTTTTCCTCGCGTTCGAGTCGAATTCCACGTTTATTTTAGCATCCGTCGTGGGCGTTTTCACTCACCGAATTTTTCTCTTTCAACCATCATCACTCTCTTCTGGAACGCTCTTTCTTGCTTCCTTCTGTTCTTTGCTTTCGCAAAAAATTGAAAAAAAACAGAGCATCTCCTTCGTCGCCGCGTCTGTCATCGCGTTGCAAGCGTCCCCGGCGTTGGCGATGAACGCCATCGAGCTCACGGATAAGAGAGCCGAAAACGTTGGTGGTTTGCAGCTCATCTACGAGGTATGTATTTCGTCCTTCGCTTGGATTTGAAACGTATTCGTTTCCGAAACTTTCGCGCGCGCTGCTCTTTGCTCTTCTTAGCCAGGAAAAAAGAGAGAGTTCTCGCAAAAACCAACCAAAACTGGGTGAAACAAAAGAGATTTTCTGCGTCATCCGATTTTTAATTGATTCGTTTGTTCTTTGCGGTTGGAAGACGAAAAAAGAGTTCGTTATTTGAGAGGAATTTTTTCTTACCAACAAGTCTTCTTCTTCTTCTCTCTTCTCTTACAACAGGCGCGTGACTTGAACATCAACGAATCCACGAGAGGCGACGGGGCGTCCAGATTTGCTTTGCAAAAGTTGTCCACGGAACAAACTGCGGCGAGAGCGAAGGAAGCGACGGCCCGTTTGTCCGGGGAAGTTTCGGAATACGTCAACAAGAAGTACTGGACCCAAGCCGGTAACGCTTTGAGACGTGCTGTGTACACTTTGAGATTTGACGTCAACAACCTCGTCGCGGAGAAGGGTGGTGATGCGGATGCCGCCAAGGACTTGTTCAAGACCATCGAATCGCTTGACTTTGCCATCCGATCGAAGGACTTGGACACCGCCTCCCCGTTGGCCGCGGCGGCTGCCTCCAAGGCGGACGCCATCCTCGCCGCTTTCTAATCATCTAATTTAAAAATATTAAGAATTATTTAGAAAGAGAGAGAAAGAGGGTGTGCGTTTTGCAGTTGAACGGCTTACGGTTGCGATTTGTAATAAATCGCGTTTTCTTTTACGAACACTCAGAGAAAAGAGAGAGAGAGAGAGAGAGAGAGGAAGAACTTTTTGCATCGACGAGAGAATAGAACTCTCGGAGACATAGAGAAAAAGAGAGCGAGAGACGGAGAGAGTGAAAATAATAGTGTTTATTTTATGTAATGGTAAACGCCCGGGTTCATTTCGCTTTGAGCTGTGCGCGATTTTTTAGTTGAAAACGAGTACTTAACCTTACTTACGCGTCGTATTCGCGTTTACCCCTTTGCGTTTATGATATCGCGTCCGACAAAAGTCTTTTCGCGATTTCCCTCACTTTTCGTCTTCGGAACAGACTAAGAATTAAACATGACGTCCCGTTCGTACCACTGCTCTCGCGTTTTCTCGCACCACCTCGACCACCACCGCCTCCAAAGAAGAAGATCGACAAACTCTTCTTCTTCTTCTTCTTCTTCTTCTCGTCGTCGTCTGAATCGTTCTTTCGTAAGGAAAACGACGACAAATGCATCGTCGTCTGAAGAATCGTCGTCGGAAGAACAACAAAAGTCTTCTTGGAAAGTCGTCTCCGAGTCTCCGTTTTCCAACAGCAGCAGTAATGATACTAATAGCACGAATAATAATAATACTCTCGAGGATTCTTCGTTAGCATCCGAACAGCCGAGTAGGCTACGGATTGAAGCCGAGTCGTCGTCGACGAGAACAACGGAAGAAAATAATGTAGGAGAAGAGAAGGTTGGTGGAATACCAATACACTCGAGTCGACGCGCGACGAAGATGTTATTCACCTGCAACAAGTGCGGTACGTTTCTTTCATTCTCACAACAAAGTTTCTCATTCTCTCTCTTTTTCATTCGTAATGACGCATCGTAAGAAGATTCTGACCAAAGTAGTACTCCTCTCTCTCTTTCTCTGAAAACCGATTGTACGCGTTGAAATACAGAAACGCGAACCGAGCGAAAGGTAAACAAAGCAAACTTAACCACCGGGACGACCTGGGTCCAGTGCGGGAACCCGTCGTGTATGGTCTGGCACAAAATAGTCGATAACTTAGGTTTGATTTACGAGTGTTCCGAGATGGAGTAGTCGTTAAAACAGTAGTACATAGAGTAGTAGTATTCATTGACTTGATGAAGCGCGTTCGTTTGTCTTCTTCGTAGTATTTAGTAGAGGAGTAGTATTGGAAGTAAAATCTCATCAAAATTGTATCCGTCAGTGTGGATACGTCGCGTAAACTGGACTTCGACTGCGAGCTACCAGCGGACCCCCCAGGTTTCCTTTCTGTCTCCTGCGCGAAAGCCGCCTCTTCGCCTTCTGAATCGTTTTTGCCCGACAACGACG
>Ga0115556_1000856_pt1 | contig 20688 bp, 16 predicted proteins | sample COGITO_mtgs_1104_5_FD_87282 | JGI IMG/M metagenome (GOLD analysis project Ga0115556, IMG submission 87282) | Pelagic marine microbial communities from North Sea - COGITO_mtgs_110414 | ecosystem: Environmental > Aquatic > Marine > Epipelagic | place: Germany:Helgoland, sampling site Kabeltonne... | reverse complement strand
TGTCGGACCATGAAGCGTCGTCACTTGACGGCATTCACATGCTCGAAGGGTTAAGTCCGGATGTGACACAGGCGCTGGTAAAGGCCTGTGTGTGGCGGCGTTATTCTGATCACGAACAAATCATTGATCGTCAAAGCGAATCAACGGATGTGTTTTTTGTCATCGATGGTCATGTTCGGGTCGTTAACTATTCCCTATCTGGTAAGGAAATCACGCTCGAAGATTTAGGCCCTGGCAGTCATTTCGGGGAACTCTCAGCGCTTGATGGGCAACCTCGCTCAGCAAGTGTCATGGCGCTGGATAGCTCATTAATTGCGGCATTACCCCAAGAGCGATTTACATCCTTGCTGCAGGAGAACGCGATTATTTCTTTTCGTGTGCTCCGCGCTCTGGCGGCGATTGTTCGCAATTCTACAGATCGTATTATGGATCTGAGCACACTCGCCGCGAATAACTGCGTCCAAGCAGACCTGCTTCGCTAAGCACGAAGCAGCATGGTGGGAGATAACCAAGCTGAAATCTCCCCGATACCTGTACATGGAGATACCGCCAGCCGGGTTTCGACAACACGTGAGACTGTCGCTCGTGTATTAAGTGACTTGGCGCGCCAAAACATCGTCGAACGTCGAAAGAACCTGCTTTTAATCAAGGATTAGGCGCAATTGCGCGAAATGGTCGAAGAAGTCCGTGGCGATTAATTTCCTTTTTGCGTGATCGTGCTCATATTCTGTTAACCATATTTCTGTCATAATTTCTATACATCATGAACTTTATCATGCATTATGCGGAGGAAAGAAAATGGTGATGTGGAAAGCATTTGGATTAGCGTTAACATTGACGGTTGTGTCTGTCATTCTCGCATCAGAGTTCAATGCTGGTTTGGCGCCATTCTAAAGTTCCCAAGAAGACCTTAGGATATAATAAAAAGGTCTAAAGCTGATCTTAGCTTCGTTTGACTCGATGAATGTAATAATTCATCCTCATTTTAATGATTAATGGGCGTATAGCCTTTAATGTGTCTGGCAACTAAACACGCGTTGCATTGTGAGAAAGAGACTGATGGCGAAGAAAATATTGATCGTTGAAGATAACGATCTCAACATGAAGTTGTTCAACGACTTACTTCAAGCTCATGGATATGAAACATTACAAACTGTTGATGGCCGGGATGCTTTAAAGTTAGCGCGTGAGCATTCGCCTGATCTGATACTTATGGATATTCAGTTGCCTGAGATTTCTGGTCTTGAAGTGACGAAGATGCTTAAGGCTGATGATGACCTTAAGGGTATTCCTGTGATTGCCGTCACCGCATTTGCGATGAAGGGTGACGAGGAAAAAATCCGTGAAGGTGGCTGCGAAGGGTATATCGCCAAGCCGATCTCAGTCCCGCATTTCCTTGAGACAGTTAAGAGATTCGCATACTAATAATTCTACTAGAATTTTCAACACGAAAAACGCGCCGCTAATTCAGCGGCGCGCGACATTTCTGGCGTAAACACGCGAGAATTACTTAATCTTTGCTTCCTTGAACATCACATGCTTGCGCACGACAGGATCGTATTTGCGCATTTGCATCTTCTCGGTCGAATTTCTTGGATTTTTCTTCGTGATGTAGAAAAAACCAGTATCCGCCGTGCTCACAAGACGAATTTGAATAGTGGTCGGCTTCGCCATAATCTAGGTATCCCAATTAAGTTTTTAAACGCCGCTTCTAAAGAGGCGGCAAGATAACCTCGGCACCCATCAAGTCAAGGAATTTAGGGCAAGATTCATGTAAACGTGGATTAATTGATGGCTTGCGCCGTGGCTGTTGTCATTCGAAGCGCGCGTGCATGAATTTGATCGTTTAAAATCAATCGCTTGGCGACTTCTAAATCCAGAGGGCCTTTGCGCGCTTGAGATGGGCATCCGTCCCGTAATGCCTGACGATCATCGTTTGATAGCATGGCACGCCGACGCCACAAAACCGTTTCGCTCGCCCGTTTGCCCTCAAGTGCACTCTCAATAATCTCGGCAGCGGCGCCAGTATCTTTATATCCACTTGTACAAACCGTCGGAATAACGCCCAGACCGTGGATATAATATCCTGACGGTGCGACAAACTTGGACCATGTCAGCGTGATCTCGCCATCATTTGGGAGTCTAATCACTGTCTGGACGCTGCCTTTGCCATATGACGCGGTCCCAATGATGACAGCGCGGTCACGGTCTTGTAGAGCGGCAGCGACAATCTCAGCTGCAGAGGCTGATTTTCCATCAACCATGAGGACGAGAGGCTTGCCAGCCGCAAGATCACGCCCACCTGCCTTATAATGGTGTAAGCTATCTGGATGGCGCCCTGAGGTGCGTAGAATATCACCCTGTGTGAGCAACAGGTCTGCAACCTGGATGGATTGGCGCAGTAACCCACCTGGATTGCCTCGGAGGTCTACGATCAGCCCTACCAGTGGCGTTGCATCCGGTGCTGTGAGGTTCATCAAAACCCGTTCAAGGGAATTGCCGGTCTCTTGATTGAAACTGGATATCTTGATGATTGCGATGCCATCTTCAATGTGAACGGTTACTGTCTCTGGGACAATATGTGCACGTGCTACCGATATGGTGAAGGGTTGTAAAGCGTCAGTACGGCTCAAGGTAAGGCTTACCTGCGTGTGTACTGGGCCTCGGATGAGGCGCGTGATTGCAGCGCTATTCAGGCCATCGGTTTTATGCCCCTCAACCTGAATAATACCATCACCAGCGCGTAACCCGCTTTCAAAGGCTGGTGTCGCTTCAAGGACACGGGTAACAACAGCAACACCGGCTTCGATACGAAACCTTATGCCTATACCGCCAAAGCCATCACGACGGGCGCGGTTTCGGTTTGCTTCGTCCGTCCCGGCGTAGCGCGAGAAAATATCCAGATCGGAGAGCGCGCCATCAAAAATGGCCTCATAAATCTTTTCAGATGAGGCGCTCCTGACAATGGATGAGAACGCACGGGCCTTTTCGGTCAGGGCAACAATCGCTACCGACCACGCGCGCACATCATTTTCAGGGGGAATGCGCAGGCGTCCGATCTCGTCATCGAACTTGTAGAGAACCATTTCGCCCACTTCTTCAGAGAGGCTAATACCTTCATCAATGGCGCCAAGGCCTCGAAGTCCTTCAACACCGATGCGCCGCAAGGATACCGATTCGATATATTTGTCGGCAATATTATCAAAACCGATGGCGATAACTTCAGCAGCTGCAGGTTCGGCGAAATTGGTCTGAGCTTGATCTTCGTGGGCTTTAAATTGCGCGCACGCAGACAGCAGCAGCATAAGCGCGCCACTGAGCGTGAGACGAAGATGAGTGTTTTCCCAGAACATTTGTATATTTAAAACCATTCAAGAGCACCTGTACACGGTCTCTATCACACCCAGCATTAATTATTTATCGTTTTGGGCGGCCTTTATTCTTGTTGGTTTTGTTCTTTTTAGGTTTTTTGGGATCGGCCCCCGCGGCAGCACGCTGCAAACGCCGCGCAGCACGGCTTTTGCCTTTGGTCTTTTTAGGCTTCCTTGAGATTTGAGCACGATCATTGCGCTTTTCAGGTTCTGGTTGCGCTTTACCCGACGAGCGGGAGCTCCCAACAAGCTCGAAGATCATCCCGCCTGTGATAGGTGTGACACCGCGAAGAACAACTTCAATTCGATCACCCATGCGGTAAGTGTTGCCGGTTCTGCGCCCGGTCAGCATGTGCTTATCTTCGTCATGGATATAGTAATCATTGGCGAGTGACTTGATCGGAATCAGGCCATCGGCACCGATATCGTTGACGGTGATGAACAGGCCAAATCGTGTTGCACCTGAAATGCGGGCCCCGAATGTTACACCGACACGGTCCTTTAAATAATGCGCACTGTAGCGATCCATCGCACCACGTTCAGCGGCCTGGGCGCGTCGTTCAGTGATACAAAGATGTTCACCGATTTCATTGAAATCGCCTGGATCTTGTGGCAATGAGCCCGCGCTTGGACTCATCCCCAGGATCAGGGCGCGGTGCACCAAAAGGTCAGAATAGCGACGTATCGGTGATGTGAAATGGCAATACCGCTTCAGTGAAAGCCCAAAATGGCCAATGTTATCAGGATCATACTTCGCCTGCGCTTGTGAGCGCAGGACAATATCGTTGACCATCTGCGCATGTGGCGATCCGCTTGCTTTACTCAGAATATGATTGAAGCGATGCGGGGTGACGGTCTGGCCCTTATCAAAGCGAATGTTGACGCTATCGAGAACCTCGACCAACGCTTCAATTTTCGACATCGAAGGCTCGTCGTGAATTCGGTACATGCAGAGCCGTTTCTTTTCTTCCAGAAACTCTGCGGCGGCGACATTGGCCAGAACCATGAATTCTTCAATAAGCTTGTGGCTGTCCAGTCGCGTGCGGGGCTCAATCCCTTTGATCTCGCCTTGGTCATCCAGAATGATCTGTCGTTCAGCAACATCCAGCTCAAGCGCACCGCGTATTGACCGCGCCTTGTCGAGTATTGCAAACGCGCTATAGAGCGGTGTGATGACATCTGCCATCAGAGGCGCCGTCATCTCGTCGGGTGTACCATCTTGTGCAATTTGTACCTGCTCATAGGTCAGGCGGGCGTGTGAGCGCATCAGGGCGCGTTTAAAGCGCTTTGATAGAAGCTTGCCATCCTTGTCTATGCGCAAATACGCTATCAAGCAGGGACGGTCTTCGTTGGGCCTCAGGGAACACCAGCCATTTGAGAGCTGTTCCGGGAGCATGGGCACCACGCGGTCAGGAAAATACACCGAGTTCCCACGTTCGAACGCTGTACGGTCTAGCGCGTCCCCAGGGCGGACATACCAAGCGACATCTGCAATCGCGACGATAAGCTTATATCCGCCTTCGTTCTTTGGGTCGTCATCAGGTTCAGCAAAGACCGCATCATCGAAATCTCGCGCATCCGCTCCATCGATAGTGACGAGCGGCACAGACCGCAAATCATCTCGCTCGCCTAATGGGGCGGCCTTGGCATCTTCAGCTTGCTTTAGCGCTTCGGATGGGAATGCCACGGGGATGCCGTGTTGATGCACTGAGATCAAACTGATCGCGCTTGCGCCTGTGGCTTCGGAAATACGTTCGACGATTTTAGCACGCTTGAGGCCGAGGCGTGTTCCACCGGTACCCTGGGCACGCACAAGATCACCGACCTTGGCACCTTTTTCTGCACCGGGCTCAATCACGTACTCATAGCGGTCGCGCTTATCGACTGGGCGAATACGGGCTTGGCCTTCGGATTCGATTACCACACCAAGAATGTCTGTCGGTGCAGGGGTAATACGCCGGACAATACGGGCTTCGAAGCCGTCGTCTATTTGCCGTATGCGGGCGAGGGCGCGTTCGCCAACTGCCGGAGCGGACGTCGCCTTATCTTTTTTGTCGGCGATAACGTAGATCGTCGGAGGCGGGGCTTCACTTTCCCACTTAACCGGACGCGCAAGAACCTCACCATCGGCATCGACACCACTGATTTCAATCACAGTGATATTTGGAATGGCGGCGGGGTCGGTGAATTTTTTGCTGCGATCACTGGTCAGCGTACCGTCCTCTTTCATTTCTTTGAGTACGGTTTTCAACGTACGCTTTTGCTCGACGTTGAGCTTGAAGGCGCGCGCGATCTCGCGTTTACCAATATGGCTGGTGCCACCGCGCACAAATTCGGCAATTTGTTCTTTAGTTGGGAATGGAGCGTCGTTCATGCAGAGAACGTAAGCTGCGATGCCGTTGGCGACAAGGGCGTGCTGGATCTAGCACGCTTTCTAATCGTCAGCAGCGTCAGGCGCTTTCTTTTTTGCAGGCGCTTTTTTCTTCGCAGCAGGTTTCTTCTTGGCGGTGGCTTTCTTTTTTGGCTTAGCCTTCGCCGCTGGCTTTGCTTTCGGACCTTTGCCGCCATTGCTCTTGGCATCAATCCACTCAATGGCCATTTCAATAGTCACGTCGTCTTTGACCATTTCTTTTGGCAAGCGCGCCATGGTACGGCTGTTCTGCACGTAAGGACCCCAACGACCATCTTTGACCATGATCGGTTTTTTGTTTTTTGGATGCTTGCCCAATTCTTTAGGTGGATCTTTACGCGGCTTGTCGCCCAGCAAAGTCACAGCCCTATTAAGGCCGATACTCAGCACATCATCTTCATCTTTTTTCAATGAGACATAGGTGCCGCCACAAATAATGAACGGACCAAAACGACCGATATTCGCGCGGATTTCAAATCCAGACATGGGATCGATACCGACCAGGCGTGGCAAGGACATCAGCCCAAGCGCTTTCTCGAGATCCATTTCTGCGGGATCAACACCTTGTGGTAAGGACGCACGCTTCAGCTTGATCTTCTTTTTGCCATCCAGCTCTTCTTCGCCGAGTTGGATATAAGGCCCATAAGGCCCCTGGCGCATGGTGATCAGCTTGCCGGTCTCTGGATCTTTACCCAACTCTTTGGGACCTTCGCCAAGCTCGTTCAAAGCAGGGTCGGAACCGAGGGGTGTCGTAAAGTTGCATTCTGGATAACTGGAGCATCCGAGGAACGCGCCATGGCGGCCGAGCTTGATCGACAATTCGCCGGTCTTGCACTTGGGGCAGCTTCTGGCATCAGAGCCATCTGCACGCTCTGGAAAGAAGTGAGGACGCAGTTCTTCGTTTAAGACATCCAGAACATTACGAACGGATAAGTCTTTTGTATCATCGACCTTGGCTTTGAAATCGACCCAGAAATCTACGAGCACCTGTTTCCAGGCAAGTTGCCCGCCGGATACATGGTCGAGTTTTTCTTCGAGATCAGCTGTGAAATCGTATTCAACGTAGCGCTCAAAGAAACTTGAGAGAAACGTTGTTACCAACCGGCCGCGGTCTTCTGGAATAAACCGGCGCTTGTCGATGCGAACATAGTTTCGGTCCTGCAGCACCGAGATAATCGATGCATACGTCGATGGGCGGCCGATACCAAGTTCTTCAAGCTTTTTAACCAAGGAGGCTTCACTAAAGCGAGGTGGTGGCTGTGTGAAATGCTGCTCGGGTAATGTCTCTTCGCGACCAAGGTCTTCACCTTGGTTCAACACGGGGAGGATTCGCCCACCGCCATCATCATCTTTTTTATCGTCTTCGCCTTCGCGGTAAAGCTTCATGAAGCCATCAAACGCGATGACCGAGCCCGTCGCACGGAATGCCACGGCACGGTCAGCAGAGAACATGTCGACACCGACTTGATCCAGAACGGCAGCTTCCATTTGGCTTGCCAGCGTACGCTTCCAGATCAACGTGTAGAGCTTAAGCTGATCCGCGTTCAGATACTGTTCAACAGAATCTGGCGTGCGGCGGACGTCCGTTGGACGAATTGCCTCGTGTGCTTCTTGCGCGTTCTTGGCTTTGGATTTGTATTCCCTGGGCGTCGAAGGCAAATACTTGGACCCGTGGGTTTCTTGAATAACATTGCGGGCAGCAGAGATCGCTTCGCGCGCCATCTGCACGCCATCTGTTCGCATGTAGGTGATCAGACCAACAGTCTCGCCGCCGATACGCACACCCTCATAAAGGTTCTGCGCCGTTTGCATGGTTTTGCGAGCACCAAAGTAGAGCTTTCGCGATGCTTCTTGTTGCATCGTCGAGGTCGTAAAAGGTGGTGCAGGGTAACGGCGTGTTTGTTTGCGCTCAATCTCGCCTGTGGTGAATTCCCGAGCTTCAATTGCGGCAACCGCTTGATTGGCGAGGTCCTCAGAATTGATTGTGAACTTGCTCACCTTTTCGCTATTCAAGCGCGTGAGCGAAGCTTTGAAATTATCGCCGCGAGGAGTTTGGAATGTGGCATTGATCGTCCAGTATTCCTCGGGCTTGAACATCTCAATATCAAGTTCGCGTTCGCAAATCAGGCGAAGGGCAACAGACTGTACGCGTCCCGCGGAACGTGAACCTGGAAGTTTGCGCCACAACACAGGTGATAGCGTGAAGCCAACAAGATAGTCGAGCGCGCGCCTGGCCATATAAGCATCGACCAATTCGATATCGAGTTCGCGCGGATTATTAAAGGCTTCCTGGACGGCATCCTTGGTGATCTCGTTAAAGACCACGCGTTTAACAATTTTACCCGTCAGAAGCTTTTTGTCTTCGAGGACTTCTCTGACGTGCCAAGATATGGCTTCGCCTTCACGGTCCGGATCGGTCGCGAGATAAAGGGCGTCAGCTTTTTTGACAGCTTTGGCTATTTCGTCGACATGCTTTTTGCGACGGCTATCGATTTCCCATTTCATAGTGAAATCGCCATCCGGGTCTACGGAGCCATTTTTCGACGGAAGATCACGAATATGTCCGTAACTCGCGAGGACTATATAGTCGTCTCCGAGATACTTGTTAATAGTTTTTGCCTTTGCTGGCGATTCGACGACGACGACGCTTGTCATGCCTACCCAATATCTGTTTTCAAGTTTCGTGCCCTCAAGAGACGATCATCATCTCGGGGCAGGGGAGAATTGGCGATAAAATAAGCTGCCGTCAACAGGGTAAATTTCACAAGATTGCCTGAGAAGGTATGTGAAACCTAATATTCCCCAATTAAAACAATGGATTAATGGGGGTTAAAAAAATATTCCGAGGCCTTTCTGCTCGATGTGTACGGTTTCCACGCCTATTGCGTAGAAATAAATCACCTGAATTTGGTTTCAGACACATTTTAGTGTAAGTTGTTACGAAGATGAAATGAAGGCCACCTTGTTGCCGTTTTGACGTTCCAGTTTTCCTGCAACTTCTAGTTCCAGCAAGATGGCGGAAACCGCGACGGGGCTTTGCCCTGTGTCTCTGATGATATCGTCAACATCTGTCGGCCCATAGTCCAATGCTTGATGAATACGAACTCGCGCGAGGTCCAGTTCCTTATCATCTAATGATAACATGGGTTGCGTACTGACAGCGCGCCTTCGTCCTTCGCTAAACGCGTTTGGACTCACATCTGAAAGCACTTGAAGGATGTCATTGGCAGTTTCGGTCAAATAAGCGCCATCGCGAAACAGTGCGTTGGATCCTTTCACACGCGGATCTTGAGGCGGACCTGGTACCGCAAATACTTCGCGGTTTTGCTCGAGGGCCATTCTGGCGGTGATGAGTGATCCAGACTTGGCACCAGCTTCTAGCACAACAATGGCACGCGACATGCCAGATATAATGTGATTACGCCGAGGGAAGTGTCGCGCCTGTGGCGTGGTGCTGATGGTGACCTCAGAACATACGGCCCCGGTCTCAATCAAGTTGTTATATAACCCCGTGTTTTCTCTGGGATAGACCATATCCACGCCGCCGCCTAATGCCGCAACGGTCCCGCTTGGCAGGGCACCCAAGTGGGCTGATGTATCAATACCGCGTGCCATGCCGGAAACGACGAGATAACCAGATTCCCCCAGTGCCTGTGCGATAGATTGTGCAAAGCGCCGTCCGTTGATGGATGCATTACGCGACCCGACAACGGCAACAGCTTTCTTGGCCATAAGATGCAGATGGCCGCGGACGAAAAGGATTGGCGGCGCGTCATCGATATGTGCCAGCAATGGAGGATATTCAGCTGTTCCCCAAAAAACCATGTGTGCGCCAATTTCCTGTAGGGCAAGAATTTCTGTTTCTGTGTCGCTAACAGAAGAAATCTTGAGCGCTTTTTTACGACCCCCTTTACGCGCCAGGTCTGGCAAATGCTCAAGTGCGACGCGTGCGGAACTAAATTGATCAAGTAGGCGATAGAAGGTGATGGGGCCAATATTCTCAGATCGAATAAGCCTCAGGCGTGCGAATTTCTCAGCTTCATCCAGCGCTATATTTTGTTTGTGCATGTCCATTCTGTGCCCTTTTCGAAAGTTCGATTAGGGCTATGAACGGATCAGCCAGATATTTGAGCAGGTCGAAGGTTAAAACCTGAAATTATCACGGTTTTCGTGATGAGCGGGCCAGGATCATTGCAGGAATAATGGCAATGATGAAGGCGACAGAGATAATCACAAAGGTATCCTGGAATCCGAATGTGCGGGCCTGCGCGTAAATCGTTTGTCCCAGATAATCGACAGCACCCCATTCTTGGGCAATATCGTTTAGCCCGCCCGCTTGCAGTAAATCGCGCACCTGATCGAGAAAATCTCGGGTCAGATCATTCGAAGACGTTTGTGTTGTGGTAAGCCAATCGGCGTGGTTCGCGGTTCGATATTCAATAAGCGACGCCGTAATGTTAACACCAAATGCACCGCCGGATTGGCGGATAAAGTTATAAGCCCCCGCGGCGGCATTGAGTTTCTCTGCAGAAATTGAACGCATTGCGGCACCGCCCAGATTGGGCATGACAAGACCGAGTGCTGCACGGCTCATGATCGTCAGGCCTGCGATTGTCCAGAACGTCGTATTTACATCTGAAAAAGATATGAGGTACGTGGCCGTCGCAAAAATAATACATCCGGTGGTGATCGGGATATGCGGTGGCACTGAATCTGCGAGCCGCCCGGATAGCGGGATCAGCATGAATAAAAATAAACCTGCTGGAACGAGGATCATACCCGACTGTGTCGGGGAGAAATATTGTACGGTCTGAACGAAAACGGGAATTGCGTAATTCGTTGCAAAGTTCCCGGCACCAAAGGCAAATCCAATGGCCATGGCCGCTGCGAATTTTGGATCTAGGAATAAGGTGGGGTCCAGCAAAGGTGATTTTGATTTAAGCTGAGAATAGATGAACAGCAAGAACGCAATTATCCCGGCAATAGCCGTTAACAAGGTTAGATCAGAACCCCAGCCCCAGCGATGACCATTACCAATCGCGCGCATGATAAGCACCAAAGATACACAGATAAGCCCGAAACCCCACCAGTCAAACGGTGGCAAGCGACGTTCAAACTTTTTCGATGGCATGAACATAAGGCCGCCAATAAAAGCAAAAACCACCAAGGGCAAAGGCATCAAGAAGGCATATCGCCAGCTTAATAGATCAATAGTAATGCCCCCGACCAAAGGGCCAAAGCTGGGTGCCATCGTGACGCCGAGACCATACACACCAACAGCGAACCCACGTTTGTTCTTTGGGAATACAGCGACCATCGTTGCCAAGACCAGCGGCTGGATGATACCTGCAGAAAATCCCTGCATCATGCGGCCAATAATCAAGACGTCGATGTTGGGGCTGAAGGTGCAGACAAATGCCCCTGCAAAAAAGATGATTAATGTCATCGTATAGGCCGTGCGTTGACCGACGGCGCGAACAACCCACGAGTTAAGCAACTGACTTGCAACCATGGTTGCCAGGAACGCTGTCGCCGCCCATTGCGCGACATCCTGGCCGATGCCATACGCACCCATAATACTAGGAACGGCAACGTTAACGATGGTTGCGGACAAAATCATAGAGACCGCGCCGGTCAGGCCAGCGACGGTGACTAACCATCGATAATTCGTTCCGTATTGGTCAAATTTCGCCTGAATGGCTGGATCTTCGTAGGTGTCGGCCAAGGCCCGGGTTACTCTTCTATCGCGATCTTCACTTCGACCATCATACCCGGGCGCAGACGTGCGTCTGGATTATCAATGGCGATGCGGACCGGCAGGCGCTGCGTGATCTTGGTGAAATTGCCGCTAGGGTTTGGCGTCGGTAAAAGGGCAAACTGACTTGTTGCGGCAGAACCGATGTTTTGGACTTTGCCCAGAAATGCTTCGTCAGGGTAGGCATCCACATGGATGTTTACGGTCTGTCCGACAATCAATTTGCGAACCACGGTTTCCTTCACATTGGCTTCAACCCACACACCTGCAGGGTTGTGAGCCAGCAGCAAACGTTGGCCAGGTGTTACGTATTCACCGACATCAACGAAGGTTTTATCAACCACACCGTTGATCGTGCTTTTGATTTCACGGTCTGCGACGTCCAAGCGTTGGCGTTCAATGCGGGCCCGTGTTTCAGATTCGCGTTGCTCAAGGACGACCACGTCAGCAGCAAGAACATCAAGACGTGCTCGGTCGGCCTCTGCCTCAGCAATTCTAGATTTTGCGGCTTGAAGGTCTGCGTATGCAATGCGGTATTCTCGATCAATTTGTTGGTGCTGGGACTCTGCCTGATCCAACTGCCGGCGCGATGTGACTTTGTCATCGAATAGTTTTTTCGCGCGGTTTAGTTCTCGTTCGGCCAGCTCTCGCTGAGGGCGAAGCGATGAAACAACAACCTCCGCAGCGGCAACGAGTGACTGTTCTGATTGTAACTTGCTTTCGATCTGGCTCGCGACCAAAACGCGCTCCGCAGCAAGCCTGGACCGTTCAGCATTCAAGCCAGCGGCCTGCGCTTCAAGCTCAGTTACTAGAATTCGTGATTCCCGGTTATCGACTTGAAGCAGCACAGTGCCATCACTGATTTTCGCACCTTCAACAGCGGGCATTTTGGTTACCCATCCAGCAACACGCGATGAAACGGTAATCAGATCAGCCTGAATGCGTGCGTCTTCTTCGGTGACGAAAGCAACACGCTCATGAACTTCAAGGCTGAGGAAATAGATAGCAACAGCGATGCCAATAATCACGATAAGGAACGCGGGCCGGATACGGTATGCCCGTCCGGGTTTTTTCGAAGGTGTAGCTTCGTCGCCCTTTTCATCAGGGGTAACGCGGTCGTTAGCTTTGCTTTCGTCGGGCATGTTTTAAAGTCCTAAGTGCCGATAAATGACCGCGATCGGGTCGGGCAATACATCCAAGTTTGCATCCAAACATGGAATTTGAAAAGGCCTGCTCAATAAATATTGGGATTATGAAGGGTGTTTTCAAATATTGGGATTATGAGGGATGTTTTCTAGTTTTTTTTATGATGCCTTGACCTGCCAGTTACTGGAAGTTTTATATGATAAACTTAATTTAAAAGGAGGTCGCCTGTGGCGATGATTGACAAGCACCCACAAGACACATCCCTGAACTTTGGCATTACGGGGATGAGCTGCGCCGGATGTGCATCACGCGCTGAAAAGGTGCTCAAAGGCATTGAGGGCGTTGCGGATGCACGTGTCGATTTTGCCACCGAACGGGCGCATGTAAATGTTGCGGTGGACCGCGCAAGTGTCATCGCGATGGCGACTGAGGAAGCAGGCTTCGTTCCTGAAACGACGGCTATTGACTTGGATATTACCGGCATGACTTGTGCTGGATGCGCGAACGCGGTTGAGAAAGCTTTGGCCAATGTGCCGGGGGTTATTTCTGCATCCGTCAATCTGGCGCTTGAGCAAGCTCGTGTCACGTGGCTTGGCACATCGCTTTCTGTGGACGGGTTGGTACAAGCGACCAATGCTGCGGGCTATCAGGCAACGCCGCGTGCAACACAGGCCGAGGTCCGGCGCGAACAAGAGCGATTGAAATCAGAAGCTGATGCACATCAGCTCAAGTCTGAAACACGTATGCTTACCATTGCTGCAGCTCTGACAACGCCGTTGCTCCTGATGATGGTGCTCCCACCGCTGGGTATCGCCTATCACGTGCCGGCGTGGGTGCAGGTCTTATTGTGTGGACCTGTTCAATTCTGGATTGGTGCCCGATTTTATATAGGCGCGTGGAAGGCACTAAAGGCCAAAAGCGCCAACATGGATGTGTTGGTGGCGCTGGGTACATCGGCGGCTTTTGCCCTCAGCACCCGGGTCATTTTCCGAGACGGCTTGGAGACGACTGCTCCTTTATATTTTGAAGCATCGGCGATCATCATAACCTTGATCGTGGCTGGAAAGCTAATCGAAACACGCGCCAAGCGGGGCACCACTCAAGCGATCCGCATGTTGATGGCGCTGCGTCCTGAGCGTGCGCGTGTGCGCCGAAACGATCTCATCACCGAGGTCGCGATTGAAGAGGTCATGCCCGGCGACATTGTGATTGTTCGTCCAGGTGAGAGGATCCCCGTTGATGGCGCGATCATCGAAGGTCGCTCAGACATCGATGAACAACTAATCACGGGTGAGAGCATGCCCGTTGCGAAATTCAGCGGTGATGATGTTGTTGGTGGCGCTGTAAACGGGACAGGTGAGTTTCATATCAAAGTGTCGCGTGTTGGCGAAGACACGACGTTGGCAAAGATTGTTCGGCTGGTTGAAAACGCCCAAAGCGGGAAAGCGCCGATACAAAGACTTGTCGATAAAGTCAGCGCCGTCTTTGTGCCGATTGTTATCATCATTGCACTGGTGGCCTTCGGAGGTTGGTTGCTTGCAGGTGCGAGCATAGAAGTCGCCATCATCAATGCTGTTTCTGTTCTAGTCATTGCGTGCCCGTGTGCGCTTGGATTGGCTACGCCGACGGCGATTGTTGCGGGCACTGGCGCTGCTGCTCGGGCGGGAATATTGATTAAAGACGTTGGTGTTCTTGAGCGCGCGTATGGTGTTAAGACGGTCGCATTTGATAAAACTGGCACGTTGACGCGCGGAGAGCCTGTTCTTACCGACGCGATAGCATTTAATGGTACTGAAGACGAACTCATTAGTACCGCATCGTCTGTGCAAAGCGCATCCGAGCATCCCTTGGCGCGTGCCGTATTGAATGCGGCATCTGAGAGGCAGCTTCGTTATGGAGCAGCCCAAGCGGTGACGGCGCATGTCGGTCTTGGTGTTGAGGGAACAGTCGATGGTCAGCGTGTGTTTATTGGTAACCGCCAAATGATGCAGGAGGCAGGCATAGACTTCAGCAAAGCTGTCCTGCTTTTGGACGAGATGGAAGCTGAAGGTAAGACGGCTGTGATGGTTGCTGTTGCGGATAATGTTTGTGGCGTCCTTGGCATTAGAGATGAAGTTCGTGACGAGACATTCGACGCCGTCCGTGCTCTCGGGCAACAGGGTATTCGAACGCTTATGTTGAGCGGGGATGCGGTACCTGTTGCTGAGGCGATCTCGAAAACGCTTGGGATCGATGATGTGCGTGGGGCACTCAAACCTGATCAGAAGGTTGCCGTGTTGAAGGGGATTCAAGATGGCGGACACCTCGTTGCAATGGTTGGAGACGGTATCAATGATGCACCGGCCCTGGCACAGGCAGATGTTGGCATTGCCATGGGGTCTGGCGGCGACGCTGCGATGGAGAGTGCGGCGATTACGCTGATGCGCCCAGATCCAAGATTGGTAGCTGCCGCTTTTGATATCGCACGCGCGACCTGGAACCGAATCAAGTGGAACTTGTTTTGGGCGTTCGCATTCAATGCAATTGGATTGCCACTTGCTGCCGCTGGTTATCTAAGTCCTGCCATCGCAGGCGGTGCCATGGCGCTCAGTTCGATATGTGTGGTTTCAAGCTCGTTACTTTTGCGGGGATGGGCACCACGCCAGATAGGAGGCACCTCATGAACGTTCGTGATGCAGCGGCGCGTAGTGGATTACCGGCAAAGACAATTCGGTATTATGATGACATTGGTCTGGTAGTGCCGGATCGGCGGGCAAATGGATACCGTGATTACAATGATCAGACGGTCCAGAAACTTGCGTTCCTTAAGCGCGCACGGCAACTCGGGTTCTCGATTGATAACTGTCGACAGTTACTCTCGCTTTATGAAGATAAAGGTCGTGCAAGCGGGGATGTGAAATCGCTCGCAGAGAAACATTTGATTGAGGTCGATAAACGCTTGGAAGAATTGCAGCAACTTCGTGCCACGTTATCGCATCTGGTGCATTCATGCCGCGGCGATGATCGCCCGGATTGCCCGATACTCGCCGATCTTTCGAAGGACTAATTCTTAATTAGAACGTACAGCTGATATCTCGTTCAGCATGGTGCCGAAATCACTTAGCAACACTTTCAAGTCAGGCTCGTCGACGGAATTGGCTGCTGTGTTGAAATCCATCCATACGCGCCTGCGCTGCGTTTTTTCTGGCCAGTCATCAGCGATATCTGAAACTTCCATGGGGTATACGGCAACTTTAAAACCTTTAACGTCTTTACGGTCAGCTTTCTTATAAAAATAGGAACCGATTTTTGTTTCGGCGACCTGGCCTTTTAGGCCTGCCTCTTCATAAGCTTCGACCGTCACTGCATCGCGCGGTGTTTGACCTTTCTCAATGTGCCCTTTTGGCAAAATCCAACGCCCACTGTTGCGCGATGTAATCATCAGCACTTTTGGTGTGTTGTCTTCGAATCGATAAGCTAATGCGGCGGATTGCAAAACTTTCATAGAGGGCATTGCGTCGGTCTCCGGTTGATTTCGCCGTCAAAACACTATGTTCGGTGCACGAATCGTTATTCTAACACCATCTATCATGTATCCGTCTTTTTATTTCGTTAACAATATGACAGTTTTGTTAAGCTCGAGCGCTGCAAAACATGCACGCTAAGCAATCCAGATCAACTGACTAGGCCTAATTGAATGGCGTTATTCAGCAACAAAGACCAGTACAGTGCCAGCGGATTTAAATCCCGGGCTGTCGATAAAGATCTTAAGCGCATCGTTCAACTTGAAAAAGCCACGCAAGAAGTCGGTAGTAATATTTACAACCTTGGTTTTGGGCTCATCTTCCTGATTGGTGTCTGGATTATCACCTACATTTATTCCGGTGGCGAGGCCAGTGCCATACTTGTCGCAGCCGCAGTCATTGGTGGCTACATGGCGATGAATATTGGCGCCAATGATGTTGCGAACAATGTTGGTCCTGCTGTGGGATCAAAAGCACTGACGTTAATGGGGGCGCTGGTTATTGCTGCTATCTTTGAAGCGGCGGGGGCATTGCTTGCAGGTGGAGAAGTCGTCTCGACGATCTCAAAGGGGATCATATCAACGGACTCGATCACAGACGTTGATGTTTTTGTGTGGGCGATGATGTCGGCACTTTTGGCAGCTGCGCTTTGGGTAAACCTGGCGACATACATTGGTGCACCCGTTTCAACGACACACTCTATTGTTGGCGGTGTGATGGGAGCCGGAATTGCAGCTGCTGGATTTAGTGCCGTCAATTGGCCGGTAATGAGCGCGATTGCCGCAAGCTGGGTTATCTCGCCGTTATTAGGTGGCGTTATTGCAGCGTTGTTCCTGACGTTTATAAAATTCGCGATTTTATTCAAAGACGATAAGCTTGCTGCTGCGCGTCGGTGGGTGCCCGTGTTGGTTGCCATCCTGGCCGGGACTTTCTCAGCATACGTGATGCTCAAAGGGCTAAAACGTATCTGGAAGCCCGATACAGCGATGGTCGTGCTGATTGCTGGTGGCATATTCTTTGTCTCTTACGTTTGGACACGGAGACGTGTCGCACGCGCATCACAGCATATGGAAAACAAAAGAAAGTCTGTCGCGACATTGTTTACGGTGCCGCTGATTTGTTCGGCTGCGATGTTGTCGTTTGCGCATGGATCGAATGATGTTGCGAACGCAGTGGGTCCATTGGCTGCAATCGTAAATGCCTTGGGATCGGGTGAAATTGCAACCAAGGCGTCCCTGCCTATTTGGGTTTTAATTATTGGCGCCGTTGGCATTTCGGTTGGATTGGCCTTGTTTGGCCCGAAGATTATCAAACTTGTTGGTGAGAAAATTACCAAGCTCAATCAGGTTCGGGCGTTTTGTGTTGCCTTGTCGGCAGCGATTACCGTGATCATCGCATCTGGCATGGGCTTGCCGGTAAGCTCGACGCATATTGCCATTGGCGCCGTCTTTGGTGTTGGATTTATACGCGAAGCGATTACCAACCGCACCTCAAGTTCGACAAAGACTCCAGTGCCCATGAGCGCGGAAGGCTTTTCTGAAGTCGATGAAGGTAAGCTTTTCAAGAAGTGGAAAAAACAGCGCAAAAGAAAACTGGTCCGACGCCAACATGCATTCTCTATCGCTGCTGCATGGATCATTACGGTGCCCGCATCCGCGCTTTTATCCGGCGCACTTTTCTTTCTTTTAAATTATTTTAACGCGCCAAGTTAAAGACGAAGAGCGGATGCTTTTTAACTCGTACATTTTTTTATTCGCGTTTTTACCGTTGTGTCTTGCTGGCTTTGCGGTCCTGACCTCGCGCGGACACGGGCGTGTGGCATTGCTGTGGCTGCTTGCAATGTCCCTGATCTTTTATGGTTGGTGGAACCTGGTCTATCTGCTTTTACTTTTGAGTTCGGTCGTTGCAAACTTTGTGATTGGTGGTGCACTCAGCCGTGCCACGAGATCGGGTACGCCTAGTCCTCAGATTTTATTTGTGGGCCTGACATTTAACCTTGGCCTTATCATCTGGTTTAAATACCTAGGCTTTTTTGTGGGTATTTTTGATGCGGTTTCCGGATCAAGTATTGGCTTTATTGATGTCGCTCTGCCCCTGGCGATTTCATTTTTCACGTTCCAGCAAATTGCTTACTTGGTCGACTGTCATCGAGGTCAGGCAGGCGAGACAGATTTCTTCAAGTATGCTTTGTTCGTGACGTTCTTTCCTCAGCTTATTGCCGGACCGATCGTCCACCACAGCGAAGTGATGCAGCAATACGAGCGAGCTTTTGGGCAAAAACTCAAAAGTATAAATGTCATCATCGGATTGACGCTTATCGCTGCGGGTTTGTTTAAAAAGGTCGTTCTTGCTGACCATTTGGCATTGTATGCGAGCCCGGTTTTTGCTGATGCGGAGGCTGGCGGCGTGTTGAGCTTTGCTCGCGCCTGGTCAGGCACGCTCGCTTACACCTTGCAGATTTACTTCGATTTTTCCGGGTACTCAGATATGGCGGTGGGCTTGGCCCGGCTGTTTGGTGTGAAGCTCCCCATTAACTTCTTCTCACCATACCGTGCCACGAGCATCATCGATTTCTGGCGTCGCTGGCACATCACGCTAAGCCGGTTTCTTCGAGATTACCTATACCTACCGCTTGGTGGAAATCGTAAAGGCCCTACGCGTCGCCATATGAACTTGATGGTGACGATGTTGTTGGGTGGCCTTTGGCATGGGGCAGGCTGGACATTCATTGTCTGGGGTGGCTTGCACGGATTTTATCTTGTGATCAATCATGGGTGGCGGCGTTTTTGTGCTGGGCGCGGCTGGACCGGGACCAGCATCGGGATGAGATGCGTTGGTTGGTCCATTACGTTCATTGCAGTGTCGATTGCATGGGTGTTTTTCCGTGCGGATACGTTTGATGGGGCACTGGTAGTTTTGACCGGGTTGAGTGGGGTGAACGATATCTGGCCGTTGCTGGGGCTCACTGAAATGGCGATGCTTGATGAACAGCCAATCGCTGGTCGGGCTTGGCGATGGATCGCCGTCGGCATGGTCGTCGCTGTGATATTGCCAAATATTTACCAATTGATGCGTGCTTATGCGCCGGCGCTGAACATTCCGGGTACGCCTGCGTCAAGATGGTATCGCTGGCGACCCACGATGCCTTGGGCAATAGGTGCCGGAGTGCTTGCCCTGATTGCTTTCTTGATGCTGACGCAGGTCAGCGAATTTTTGTATTTTCGGTTCTAGGCAATGATGAAACGTCAATCCCGTCGATATTTATCAGCTTTTCTTGGCGTCGCATTTGGCATCTATGCATTGCTAGGTGCCTTCAATTTTGTTGTCGATCCCTATGGGCTTTTTCCTGGACCAGAAATCACAGGCTTTAACGAAATCAAGGCGGATGTTGATAAGCATGTTCGCATGGTTAAAGCATTTCAGGTGCGTCAGTCTCCACCGACAGGTCTGATTGTTGGCTCGTCCCGCGCCTTACTTGGCGTGCCTACAAACCACGCAGCATGGCCCAAGGATGCGTCACCTGTTTATAATCTGAGCTTGTACGGTGGATACCTTTATGAGGCGATGCGTTATTTTGAGCACGCCGTTGAACTTGGCTCCGTTCGCCATACATTGCTTGCTCTGGATTTTTGGATGTTTGATCGGGACTGGGTGACCAGATCTGGATTTTCTGAAGAGCGACTTTTAATGAGTGAAGACGGCGTTTCGAATGCGCCGGATGATCTTGAACCTCTGCGTACATTGTTTGCTTGGAATACGTTGCGATCCAGCCTTCGCACCATTACGCGACAGGACCGCGACGATATTCTGGTTCAACAGCCAGATGGATCAAGTGGATGGCGGAGTGAAGCTGGTTGGTTGCGGACCAAGAAAAGCCATCTGCAACAGTTTGGCTATATGGAAAGAATGTTTGGCGTCACTGCGTGGGGGGCAGTGAACTTATCACGCTGGGATGTGACAGATCCAGCTGATCAGACGTCTCCATTGCAGATGTTCCGGCGAATGGTGCACCTCGCTCACGATAAGAAAATTGATCTTCGGATCGCCATATCCCCAAGCCATGCGCGTATTTGGGAAGTCATGTATGCAGGTGGTATGTGGCAAACCTGGGAAGACTGGAAACGGGCTCTTGTTCAGATAACGTTGGAAGAGGCGGCACGGGTTAATGCATCGCCGTTTCCGGTTTGGGATTTTTCGGGGCATAACAGTATTACGACCGAGCCTGTGCCAAGGAATGGCTCACCGATGAAGTGGTACACAGATGGTTCGCATTTCAAGCCAAACGTGGGTGCCATGATGCTTGAGCGGATATACACACCAAAAGAAAAAAGCGTACCTCCAGATTTCGGTATTTTGTTGGCCCCCGGCAAGATTGATGAGGCCTTGGGCCGTTTAAGAACCTCCCGAGAAATTTATGCAAGAACCCATCCGGTCGACGTTAAGGAAGCATCCCGCTGGGCTGCGCCTTAGCCATCGCGCTATAGCATCCTTTTAAATATGACC
>Ga0115556_1000846_pt1 | contig 20792 bp, 17 predicted proteins | sample COGITO_mtgs_1104_5_FD_87282 | JGI IMG/M metagenome (GOLD analysis project Ga0115556, IMG submission 87282) | Pelagic marine microbial communities from North Sea - COGITO_mtgs_110414 | ecosystem: Environmental > Aquatic > Marine > Epipelagic | place: Germany:Helgoland, sampling site Kabeltonne... | reverse complement strand
ACACTCACTGCAAGATAGCCCAAAAGATCATCCTGCATGGCGACTTCTGCTCTTTAATTTTTTTCTCTCTCTAGGATGGCGGAGTTAACGAGAGTGAGGATGGAATTGAGAGAAAAAAAAAGAGTTTTACAACATCGTTAAGTGGTGAAAATAACTTTATTTTTGACACGAAAAATGGCGAGTGCACTTTGCTATTAACAGGAAGAACTTCGCGTTACCCTCGTAGATGACCTCACGCTCAAGACCTCCTCCCCTGCCAAACCTACGCGACCCTTTCATAGGCAATGCTCCTTCCCTGTTGTCATTTCTTAACCCTCTCTGCAAATCACTAAGTTTGCTTGCTCTCGATGTTGAAAGTGGAAATCTATCATCGCGAGTTCTCAAGCTTCTTTTTGACAAGCCACCCCAAGCGCTTTCCTTTTGGATCTGTGATGTCATTCCTGGAAATGGGTGCAGTGATGACAGTGATGAACTTGGTACAATAATTTGGAGCGATACCCTCTCACCAGAGAATCCCCTTGGCGCACCAACCCCATTCTTGCGTTTCTCATGCAGGAACACATACCCACAAACACCTGCCAACACACAAAAACTCTCACCAGCTTTTGACATTCAGAACGTCCCCAACTGGAGCATGCTTGTCAATTTGGTGGCGTGCTTGAGAGAAATTCTCTCTTCCCTCGGAAGCGAAAACTTCCGGGCAGAATTTTGTGAGGTGTTTCAACAAACAACCACCATTCTCTCGAAATTGCTTGCTCCAGCGACAACTGCGACCAGCACAAGCCGCACAAAGACAATGATTTTCCACGGAGAATGGCGACGCGAGAGTATCAAGGAGTATTATCCCACCATTATCGACATAATCGACACAATCGCCGCCTTGGACGCGAAACTCTTCCAGAACAGCAAGCGGGAGGGCGCGACCCCGTTCGCCAATCTTCAAATGTCTAATGGTAAATTTGCGAAGGTCTCAGTCGATCTGGGCCAAGAGGTTGACCACAATTTTTGTTCGCCTACATCTGATGGCGTGGCACACCTTGTAGTGGACACGAGTGTTTACATGAGCCGTTGGGCATCACTCAGCCTGAAATGCCCTCAGCTCAACATGATCATCGCTCACAAAACTTTATCCCAAAGCTGTGAAATTGATGCTGAGTTTACTGTTACGTTTCAATCAGTAAAGAATAATGGAGGGGTGTTGAACTCAGTTCTACCGTTGAAACGCCTCAGCAAATACCTAACTGAAAACTTTAAAATGTCCATAAAATTGGCGAAGGACGGATCCCTTTCTGTGAAAACAGAGTTCCTCTTTCCTCGGCTCCCTCGTTGGCTCATGTCAATCTTTCGCGTTTTTATCAAAAAAGTGTCTGGCACATATATATTACTAATGAAAGACATTGTGTCGATGTTTCGTGACGATATTTTGACGTTGAGAGTAGATTAAAAATAACATCTTTGGAATAGTTGCTGCCTGTAAACATTCTACTATTCCTCTTCCTGTACGTGCTCACAACTCAATAAAATCATCCCGGCCACGGTTATCACGGCACTCAAAAGCCACAAGCTAGTCTGTCTTACTCCAACGATTTCGTCAAAGTAGAAGAGCCCCCAAAGTCCGCTAACAAGCAAAGCGGCCTGACACAAACTGTAACCCACTCCCTCCCCGAGGCTCTGCACTGCAAGAATGCTTGCCACATTTCCAATACTCCAAAGTACTCCTGCTGTGAATCCGGGCAACCACATAACGCGAAAATGCATGCTCGGCATTTTTGAGGCGTTGAATTCATAGTAAGCGAACAAACAAAACCAGCAGCTGGCTGTTACAAGAGCAGCTCCAACCGCGAACGAAATAAGGTATTGCAAACCGCTCGTTCCCTCTGGAGCCCATTGAAAGGGAACCATGATCGATCCGCCCCATATTCCATTAAATAATGCTGCTGACAGGCCCGCAGTTCGCCGCGTACACGGTATACCAAAGACTTCAGTCATATCAGTTGGTTTGTGGTCTTTGTACAGAGGACTATTTTTGTACTGATTATTCTCCCCCCCTTCCCCCATAAGCCTCTCTTCATCGTCTATCAACAACGGTTTGTCCCCCATAAGCCTCTCTTCATCGTCTATCAACAACGGTTTGTCTAACACCAACGGGACCTCTTTTTCGTTTGCCACCTCCTCTGGAACGCTGAAGAGACTCATACCCCAAATTCCGCACACCATTATTAAAATCCCCAAACAGGCGAGTGGCAAGCTGCGGACCTTCTCATGAAAGAAAAAAATACCCCAGCTGAAAGATATGATGACAATCAGGGAGCTCCAGACGCCCTGACCGACAGCAAGGCCGCAGTGCTTTACGGAATATATCGCTCCTATCCCTCCTGGAACCCAGAACATCCCGCTAACAATACTGAAATGAAGTGAAGGGTGAGCCAGTGTAGTGTTGATTGAGAAAGTGAAATACACGAGCGTTGTCATTGTCATCCGCGCAAGAACTACAGCACGAACGAGAGTAGTATACGAACAAACCGGTGCATCAGTGCATACGTGGCATCAGTACTGTTGACCAGTCACTTACCCCCAGGGAGTGTAGTTGAACTCCTTCACAAGAAGACTGAGCCAGCTGGTGGTGAACATGGTCATAGTTTTGTAACTCTGGAAAACCAACGGATGCACGTCGACACTCTTTGACCTTTCGCTCTTGATCGGGACAGCAAAACTGCCAAAAGTCAGAGCAGACAGAACTACAAAGAAGTATCCCATTGCCTCTCCAATAGTATCATCATTGATTTCAAAGGGAGGAGTCATAGTAGTTTCAAAAATCTGCTTTAGCTCCGGGCCACTGATAACTTGACAACCGATATGAAGGATTTTTGACGGTAAAAAATACAATTTTTGGCAAAACAAATATCTCATCTGGAAGCCCCTTTCCGCCCCTTTCATGCAGATTTCACTCATTCCTCACACACACACCCTCCAAGGCCATTCATTCCTTTCCCCCACCATTTAAACTTATATCGTATTAAAATGGTACGTAACCTTAAACACTGACATTCAATTCCCATTCGATTGCCTCGAAATCAGTCTTAGCGCTTCCTGTGTCCCTGATTCCCTGCTTGGTTCCTTTGTCCTCACACCAGTTTGGCGGCCCTGTTGCTCTCCTCCCTCCCCTTCCTGCTTTCCTGCTTTCCTAACCCCCCCCCCTCTCAAATTATCGTAGGTGAACTTTACCGTAGACCAGATGCGTGCCATCATGGACCTGAAGCACAACATCAGGTCCATGAGTGTGATTGCCCACGTCGATCACGGAAAGACCACCCTTACGGACTCCCTCGTCCAGAAGGCTGGTATCATCTCCTCCAAGGCTGCCGGAGGTGCCCGCTACACTGACACTCGCGCCGATGAGGCCGAGCGTGGAATCACTATCAAGTCTACTGGCATCAGTATGTTCTTTGAGTATGACAAGTCCGCCAAGGATGTTGCTGCCTCCAAGGGAATGAGTGAAGAAGACCAGACTGCCATGGATCAACAGCTTGCCGACGCCATCGACGCCGACAAGAACGTTAAGATCACCGGAAATAGTTATTTGATCAACCTTATTGACTCCCCTGGTCACGTTGACTTCTCCTCTGAGGTCACTGCTGCCCTCCGTGTGACTGATGGAGCCCTCGTTGTCGTCGATACCATCGACGGAGTGTGCGTCCAGACCGAGACTGTCCTTCGCCAGGCCATCAGTGAGCGTGTCAAGCCCTGTCTTATGGTGAACAAGGTTGACCGTGCTCTGCTTGAGCTCCAGCTCCCTGCTGAGGAGCTTTACCAGGCCTTCTGCCGCTCCATTGAGTCTGTTAATGTCATCGTTGCCACTTACAATGATGAGCAGCTTGGAGATGTCCAGGTTCATCCCTGCAAGGTAAGTGCTTGCCTTACCTCGTGAAGAGCAGCAGGCAACACCAAATTCTAACACAAACTTCCTTTGAAACTTCCTTTTGTGAAACTTTCTTTGAATGTATCTTGATTGAATGTATCTTGATTGAATACCAAAATTACGAAAAACGCAGGGAACTGTCGCCTTTGGATCTGGACTTCACCAGTGGGCGTTCACCCTCAAGAAATTCGCCATCACCTACGGTGCAAAGTTCGGCGTTCCCGAGGAGAAGATGATGGACAAGCTCTGGGGAGACTGGTACTACGATTCCGCCGGGAAGAAGTGGGTCAGTTCCGACAAGGGAGGAACCCTCGAGCGTGCTTTCTGCCAATTCATCGCTACCCCCATCACCACCCTCTTCGAGGCTATCATGAACGAGAAGCACGGAAAGGTCAACAAGATGCTCAAGGCCATTGGAGTCGAGCTCAAGTCCGACGAGCGTGAGCTTGTTGGCAAGCCCCTCCTCAAGCGTGTCATGCAGAAGTGGCTTCCCGCCGGAGATGCCGTCTTAGAGATGATTGTGCTCCACCTTCCCTCCCCCGTCCAGGCCCAGAAATACCGTGTCGACACCCTCTACGACGGACCCTTGGACGATGCCACCGCCACCGCCATCCGCACCTGCGACACCTCCCCCGGGTGCCCCATGTGCATGTACATCAGTAAGATGGTCCCCACTTCCGATAAGGGAAGGTTCTACGCCTTCGGCCGTGTGTTCTCTGGAACCATCGCCACTGGCCAGAAGGTCCGCATCATGGGCCCCAACTATATTGCTGGCAAGAAGACCGAGCTCTGGGTCAAGAACATCCAGCGTACCGTCATCATGATGGGCCGCTACACTGAGCAGGTCGCCGACGTCCCCGCCGGTAACACTTGCGCCCTTGTTGGCGTTGACCAGTACTTGCTCAAGAGTGGAACCATCTGTACTGCCGAGGATGCCCACTGCATCAAGACCATGAAGTTCTCTGTCTCCCCCGTGGTCCGTTGCGCCGTTGAGCCCAAGAACAGTGCCGATCTTCCCAAGCTCGTCGAGGGAATGAAGCGCCTTGCCAAGTCCGATCCCATGGTCTTGTGCTACACCGAGGAATCCGGTGAGCACATCATTGCCGCCTCTGGCGAGCTCCACCTTGAGATCTGCTTGCAGGATCTCCAGAACGACTTCATGGGAACCACTGTCAAGGTGTCCGACCCCGTCGTCTCTTACCGTGAGACCATCACCGGCAAGACCGAGAAGACCTGCCTGAGTAAGTCCCCCAACAAGCACAACCGCCTCTTCGTCGAGGGAGAGGCCCTCGGAGCCGAGCTCTGCCTCGCCATCGATGATGGAGACATCAGCGCCGGAGCGGACCAGAAGCTCCAGGGAAGGAAGATGGCCGACGAATACGGCTGGGATGTCACTGAGGCCCGTAAGATCTGGGCCTTCGGCCCTGACGGCACTGGACCCAACTGCTTCGTTGATACCACCAAGGGAGTTAACTACCTGCTAGAGATCAAGGAGTCTGTTGTCGGAGGATTCGCTTGGGCCACCCAGAACGGACCTCTTTGTGAGGAGGTCATGCGCGGCTGCCGCTTCAACTTGATGGATGTTGTCCTCCACGCTGATGCTATCCACCGTGGTATGGGACAGATCATGCCCACTGCCCGTCGTGTCTGCTTCGCCACCCTCATGACTGCTGACCCCGGTCTTCTTGAGCCCATCTACCTGTGCAACATCTCTGTGCCCCAGGATGCCATGGGTAACGTCTACGGTGTCCTCACCAAGCGTCGTGGCCACGTCTTCAGCGAGGAGCAGCGCCCTGGTACCCCCCAGATGACCCTCCTTGCCTACTTGCCCGTCATGGAGAGTTTCGGTTTCACCGCCGATCTCCGCAGTAACACCGGAGGAAAGGCCTTCCCCCAGTGCAGCTTTGACCACTGGGAGCCCATGAGCGGAAACCCTATGGAGGAAGGAAACAAGGCTAACGAGACCGTTCTCTCCATCCGCGCGAGGAAGGGACTCGCCGCCGAGATCCCCCCCCTCGACCGTTACTTGGACAAGCTCTAAATGCTTCTCATGGAACAAAAGGAAAAAATCCGACCCCCACACATGCACTCGCCAAGCACATATCGCGCACAACTTAATTACAAAAACGATGGCATATTTTTTGCCCGAGAAATTACTTGACTAAATAATTATTCCTATTCATTTACAAATTTTCTTGCGCTTCTTGTTGTGTTGTGTTGTGTATGTAAGTTCAGCGCTTCCTCAGAACACGACTGCCAGGTCAACCAGAATCGCGAGGGAAGCAACCATGAGAGAAAAGGTATAACTAAGTTACGAGGTTCAAGTAGACAAGTAGACGCCACAGACAGACACGCATTTATTATTATTACTCGTCCGGGAAAGATAATTCTTTAATTCTATCCACCTTTTTGTCCAAAAAGATTTGGTTGCACGACTGCACGACTGCACGACCTGAGACCTGAGTGCTCTGAGAATCTGAGAAGTTGGGAGCCCACCACTTCACACCTGAAACTGAACAAATAAACAGTAGCAGTAAAGTGCATTCATAAAAAAATTATTCAATCAACCTTTTGGGTCTTTATAAAAGCAATGCTGCATTCCTAGAGGAAAAAATTGTAACTCCTTCCCAATTCATCTTGACCACCAACTCCAACATCAACTCCAGACGATCAACTATCCCAGACCAAAGCAAACACAATGAATACACTGATGAGTGAACTCGATGAGCGCGAGAAGCATGCCAACGCAGATATGGTGGAGAGCTCTTTAATGGCCGTTCTGAATGCTAAGTCAAAACTGAAGAAGTTGGGCAAGAAGAACCGAAAGAGGCCTCTGAAGACAAAGAGAAAAGAGCATCCATGGGACAAACCCAACAATCACCGTCGGTTGCTCACTCGCCGTGCGAGTATCTTAGGCAGCATCCTGCTTGAAAGCGAGGAACCAATTTTCAACATGTCCTACAAAACACGTCTCCGGAGGTACCGCTTTATGAACAAGAAGCATACCTCAGAGGCAGAGGAGAACGAGCTGCGGAGAAACCAAATCGTAGAACTGGATACCATGGGAAAATCGTTGAATAGCAAGATAAATTCCGACGTTATGTCCTTTTCCAGCGGACTCATGAGTGCAGGTAGCGACGGTGAGAGCAGATATCCAGGATTCCCAACGACGATTGCGGAAAAAAGGAAGGTCATGGCCCTCCATGGTTGTTCCGAGCTACACTTTACCCCACGACGCGACTTATACAGCATTCTTCGGGACCGTTACGACCCGGACCATTGCGAGTCTCCGATGGATCCGCTCTACAGCTTCGAGGCTCTTTGCAAGCGAGAGAGTCTCCTCTTTCACCCCGATGTGCGGTCTACCCTCACCGAGATTTGGAGAATTTCCGACTCTGATAAAAGCGGGAGTATCAGCTATAAAGAGTATGAAGCTATGCACGAATGTATGAGTATTGCTGTCTACGGCCCGAACTATCTCAAGAAAAGCGAGAAGATTCGCAAGAGGCTGTGCATGCAGGATTGGAATTTGGACAGGCAGGGAGAGGACGAGCTTGACTACTCTCGCTTTACAATGTGCTGGTTCCAGCTCGCAGACCAATTTACTGATAAGATTCGGGCGGCAGATTACGTCAAATATTTGAGAGACATGTTTTTCAAGATGGTGGAGCAGGACAATGCTGGGAGGCCTAAATGGAAGAAGTTGAATGTCATAGCAGGTTTGGAAAAGAGCGACAAGAAGAGTTACAAGTTACTAGCTGGCAAAGAGGAGAAAGAAGAAGAAAGAGTGCAAAAGAAGGCGACCGAAGCAAAGGTGAGTGCTGCTGTTTATTGTTACGGCTTTGTCAGTTCAGGAGAGTTGAATGGAAACAAGCTAATTTTGCCTCTATCCCGAAAAACAGAAGCAGCAACCTGCTAGACCTGCTAGTCCTGGGACGAATGTAGGGTTCGGTTCGGGGTTGAACAACGCAAGCGAACGTACTATTGATAAACTCGAGCAGATAAAGAAATTAATGGAGGAGAAGAGGCGGCGTGAGTTGGAAGGGGATGACGCGAACATGACGGCAGAAGAGAAAAAGAAGAGAGACGAGAGAGACAGCATGATTGCAGAAGAGCTGAAGCAAATAGTTATGCAAGCGGATCTCTCAAGCGTTCTCGAGGAAGGAGCCTTTGAGGGTGTTTTAGACTCGTCTGAAGGATACAATATGTTCGATGACATAATGAATAAGTTTGTCGATCGCAATGCCTTCAGCCGGCAGGCGAAATTTTCCGGTGGACATGATGGAAATCGCAGAAAATCCAGTATTTTCAGGGAGGGACACTTAGGAATGGATACCACAGAATACGAGAAGATAAAAATGAGGATCGAAACGTATGGAAAGGAGGAAAAGGTCGTCGAGAAGGAGGAGGAGACAGACTCGGACGAGTATGAAGATAAATTCGACGTGTACAGTGACGACATCACGCGAGAAGCAGTCGTCGAAAAAGCAGTCGTCGAAGAAGCAGTCGTCGAAAAAGCAGTCGTCGAAAAAGCAGTCGTCGAAGAAGCAGTCGTCGAAGAAGCAGTCGTCGAAGAAGCAGTCGTCGAAGAAGCAGTCGTCGAAGAAGCAGTCGTCGAAGAAGCAGTCGTCGAGGAAAAGAGTATCGAATCAATGACCTCAACAGAACGTCGAACCGAACGAAAGAGAGAATTGACCGTCCAGGATGAAATGTTCAAGGAGGAAATACGGACGAAGGAGGCGAGGGAGGAGGAACGTCGCCTGGAGATAAAGAAGGAGGAGGAGAAGCAGTTACAGATCAGAGAGGAGCAACAGAAGGTTTATAAAGAGGCTATCGAGAAGAAAAAAAAGGTTCTGGCGGAGAAGGCTAAGAAGAAACAAGAAGCCGAAGCAAAATTTGCGAAGAAACAGGAGGAAATGTTGGAGAATGCTGTTGAGGCGGAGAAGAAGGCCTACGAGAGGAGGGAGAGGAAGAGGCTCGAGAAGAAGAGAAGGAATAGGCCTATGAAGGGGCACCTCATGGTATTTGGAAAAGAATGTGACACAGGACCAGACAGACCCCCACACCACAGAACAGATGGTTATGAAGACTTGATGCTAAGGATGAGGCCGGAGGTTGAGGGGGGATGGGTGGAAGGTGGGGAAGGGAGTGGAGGGGAAAAGAAACTTGACTGGATGGATAACAAGCGAAAGGTTACGATGAATACTGTGAAACAGAATGTCATAAACAATCTAATGGCCAAGAAAAAAGAGCGCCAGATGAAGAAACAGATTTTGGTGTTGACGACGGATAACGAGGATGAAGCCTTGAAGAGCAAGAGCTGGTTCAAGGGGGACAGTCATTTATGCTGGAGCAGTGGCGACGGTAGCTGTCTGCCAAAAAGCTCAGAAGGTTATAAAACATTAAATGACCTTACATGGAACTTTGGAGGCAGTGGTAGTGGCACACCTGGTGCGATGAGCGGCAGCAACACAAAAACAAGAATTGCAAGAAGTGAATCAAGGGGTTTCTTTGCTGGTCGACCGGTGACGCCCACTATCCTCCACAGCGCCGGGCGAAAACCGCCCCACATCTTAGAGACTGACTCCTACGAGATGGGTAGTAGCAGCGACGAGGAGTTAAGAAGTAGCCGTCCTCAGACCGCACCCGCTAGGGTGAAAGTTGAGCCCATCAGCAAAAATCAAGAATCTCAACATGACACCATCCTCATCCATGGTGACACAGAAATAACGCAGAAAGCGGTCGAACAAACGATGACTACAACCAACCGGTTGAAGGTTGCAACGGTTTTGAACCCATTCGAGACTGGTACCTTCAAGGACTTCGAAAAAATTACCCCCAAAACAAACCTTGGTTTGCTGCCAACAAAAAAGTCAGGAAAGAAGCAAAGGACAAAGAGCTGTGGCACTGTCAGGAGGAAACGAGACACCCTTTTTAGCAGTCAGCAGCTTAGCGACATGACGTGCTGGAGTCCCCAGATGGTCAAGCAGATAAACAGGATATTCTCTCCCGTTAAGACCAATGCCATGTCCAGGGCGAGGTCAGCTGGGATTGCGAGGGGAGTTAGAACGGTGGGAGAGGGATTTAATGGCGGGGTTCACTCCAGACCTAGCACAAGCGGCGCACATGGATCAAGAGGAAACAGAATCGGCAGTAGACCAAGCACATCTCCCGGACACTTTCAGGACTCATCTGCGTCACGTTCCCTCCTCAAAGACAACGAGGGCACTTTAGTTGGAGGCATCACCGGAATGGGGGGTAGCATCCACAGTAGTGAAGTTAGCCAGATGGAGAGCACTGGCGACAACAGCAGTACCTTTGGCCCAATCATGACTGCGCACGACAAGCTTCAAGATGGGATCGAGAATATCGGAGATTATCTGGGATCCATGTAAATAATATATGTTCGAACACAGAGAACTAAATACTAACTTGCACAGATTACAATATTTAAATGCTACTTGTGCAATTGGTTTGCTTTGAGATACTTCAAAACGTCTCCCAATCCTGATGATTTTTTCCTTCGTCGCAATTATTGCGTTAATAGGGTACCTCCTGTTAACAATTTTCGCCCACCCGACACTCCCAAATTACCTCCAACCCACACCAACACCCACACTTCAATCCTGTAACTGAACTGGCGTTCGGTTCCGACATTCATCAAATGATGTCCTCGTCCATGGTTGCCTTGCTTCTTTTGGCCATGATTCACAGCCACAGCCCTTGCTATGGCGCGGGAAGTTATCAGCAGAGAGCAGCGCTCGACGCTATAAAATCACTTAACATACGTTTGAGGCCTGAACTCGACGCAATCGCCGCGAACGCAAGACGCCCCCCCCCCCTATTTCTTAAGCTGGCTCAGGGGGCCAGCCTGCGAATTGCGAGTGACCTGACACTAGGCACCCCGCTGGAGAATTTGAAGAAGAGGGTATCCAGTACCGAGGAGAGTTTTGTTGACGCCTTCAGGCATTTCAAGGTGCAAGGTTTCAATTCGTTCTACACAGGGACACCGGCCCGATTGCTCGAGGGTTCAATGATAGGAGGGCTTTTTGTTGTCACTTCGTCAGCAACGAGGAAAACGATCATATGCCGAGGAGGTTCGCCAGTACTTGCATCTTTGTTAGGAGGTCTAATCGGAGGTTTATCTCAGACTATTGTCATGGCCCCTTCAACGCAAATCTTCACTTCAACCTCTGCCAACGTGGGCAGCTTTGAGGCTATGAAAAATTTGTACGAAAAGAACGGGATTGTAAAGGGATTTTACGGCGCTGCACCCAGCCTCGCCTTCAGACAGGCCACGAACTGGGCATCTAGAGCTTCTCTTACTGAGATTGCTCGCTCAAACTTGAAGCTGTCTCGTTATGGCTTGAAGGGGGAGGTCCTGAGCGGGGTTTTGGGTGGTTTGGCGAGCAGCTGGAACACGCCTATTGAGGTTGTGAGAATCCGCTTGCAAAGTGACCTGGCCAAAGGAAGGAAAACTAAATCTTTCGGAGCTTATTTTGACGAGATTCGAAATCAGGAGGGAGGGTTCATGAACTTCTATCGTGGTTGGACACCAAGAGTTCAACAAGCAATTTGGCAGACCTGCTTTATGGTTGTTGGGCCGAGAGTTCTGTTCTGAACAGTAGCAGGAAATTAAGAAATAAACAGGCAATAAAGAAGGACGAAGACACTTTAATTAGGTATCGTAAACATTCTCAATGCAACTTAATGGTACAATCAACCGCGCTTCGTCTTGGCTTGCTTCTCTTTATCCACACCGGCGGCAAATTTTTTCACCCCACCAATCGCTTCAGCTTTCAGTTCATCCAAATCAACCTCTTGATCTTTTCTCTGCTGATCAGCATCTTCTTCTTTGTCCTTTTTATCCTGGATCTCGAAAAGCTTTTTCATAAGTTGTTCATCAAAATTTCTTGGCCTAAACACCTTGTTCCAGATCCAGTGTTTTTTGCTCCCTTCTCTCCCGAATAAGTGCGATTGGATGTCCAAAATATAGCCAGGAAAGGAGAAACCGCACATGCACGGAAAGCAAATGGTGGCGGTACTTGCCTCCAAATCCTCGCCATGCCAACTGTCGTTGCTCATGTCCACATCTCCGCTAAAGACGAACCCGAAACAGAAAAGAAAGACGAAGAACGGGAATGTGATTGCTGCCCACACGATTGCAATTATGTACTGGAAAAAACTCTTTACCACCCGCTCTGCAACGTAAAGTCTCTCTTCGGACAACGTCCTGTAATGCCTCTCCTTGACTCGATCACGTGTCTCCCTCAATTCTTTCCTGACGAGTGCAACTATCACAAAGTCCTCCGACGACATGGCTTCATCCTCAAGTAGGATTAACCCTTCGATAAATGTTTTTTTGGCCTCGGAAACTTTTTTCTGTTGCTTCTTCCTGTCCTTCATAAATTGCTTGTAAGCCACAACAGTCCTTGCTTCGTCGATCTGTTTGGTAAGGGCGTGATACTTATGAAGTTGCGGGTGCCACGCCTTGAAGAGCTTCCTTAGCGCCGCCTCGTGGTCCTCTTTCTTGCTTTCCACTTCGTCCTGAACGCGCGTCAAGATTCGCTGCATAGCGATGTAGTCAATCGAAATAGGCATCTTTACTTGCTCCTCTGCAGAATAGGGCCTGATAATTTTCCCGTCGTCGTCATCTTCCTCCGGTATATCCATAAGCGTGCCGTCCAATTTTCTCCCAATTTGGTTTAGCTCCGAGTCCGTTTCAAGTCTAGCACTTTCTTCTCTCTGCATCAAATTCCCAACCAACTCTTGAGGCAGGGGCAAGGCCAACGGCGGCGCGTTGTCCAAAGGTGCGAGAATCAACTTGTTTGCTTGTTTCGACCCGATACTGCTCGCCACGCTAGCGTCATCGCGCGTTTCCTTTTTTACTTCGTTTACTATTGCGTTCGTCACCTCCCCAGAAACAACTAACTCTCGACTCGTACGCGAATTCCGCCTCCCCCTGTCCCTTTTCTCCAACACATTAATTCGCTCACTTTCATCGAAGCACAGGTGCTTCGCTAGGTTCCCCCCGGCATCAAATTTCACCTCTCCCTCCGCTAGATCAACTTCTACGGGGTACATTACGTCATCGACGTCACCGGCAATACTGCCAGCAAAGAAGCTCATCCTTACTCTTAATTCGCCGGCCCTCTGCTCTACAAACTTCCCCCCGCATATTCCTAAACTGCCTCCAATCCTCTTGCGAAATTTCAGCTCATAATTTTTGTCCACAACGCCCTTCCTGTATACATCCCTCAAATCTATCTCAACCGTGCCAATCAAGTCGTCTTTACCGATGTCGTCGTCGAAAACTTCCATCGAGATGGCCGTGCAATCGCATACGTCGATGCTAAATTCGGAATCAAATTTACAATCACTCCCCCCACCTTTGATAACATCAGTCTTCCTTACTATATTGCAGCACCGACTTTTTGCCGTCATGACCACGTAGTTGTCCGTCTTGCCGAACCACTCGGTCTTTCGGAAGTCCATGCCCTCGATGATCTCAACCACCAAGATACCCGCGGGGTAAAAACTCACGTCCATATGAAGCTCAGGGTCCGTCTTCTGCACCTTGCCCTTCATCAGCAAGTCGTAGCTTCGCATATTATCGATGCGCAGCGATGGCTTTTCGTACCCGTCCCTGTCGACAATCAATCCTCCTAAGCTTAAAACCTTGAGCTTGGCCGCTTGCGACATCATTCTGCCCTGGAAACTGTTCAGCAAATCTCCCTCCTTAACGATGAAATTTAGTCGTTTCAGCAGCTCACGAGGCTTAGGATCGAACTGTTTCTTTGCCTTGTCAGTTTCATACTTTTTGTACTTCCAAAGCTTGTTCACGCTCTTCGTCCACTCCTCTTTCGTCAATTGAGCTCCGTTAATGTTCATTCCCTTGACAAGCTCTTTGCACAAAGTGAAAGTGATGTCGCATCCTTCTGCTCTCTTGCGCTCAGGCTGAGAAGGTCTATCGAGAATTTTCACATCTTCAATATTATCTTCTTCCTCGTCCAACAGTTCCGCTAACGACTTGACGATGCAATTTCTCTCCTTTTCATTTTGGAGGACATCGTGGCTGACCCCAAACAAAGGAATTCGCACGTCAACACTCAACATAGGTAGATATGCCGGCCCCATTAATTTAGTCAACGAAAGCTCACAGCTTCCTAGCGTACTGTCCCTCAGCATATTCTGATCGAAACATTCAAACTTCAAAGGGTTCACCCAATTCTTCCCGTCAACCCACAACAACAATTCCTGGTTGTTCCAATCAGCATTTTTACCCGCGTCATCACAAGTTATCGAACGCGTCTTATCATCTGCGATAGACATTTGCACGTAGGCATCATTCTTATCGACATCTAACATCCCTCCGTCCTTTAAATTCGTGGCAGAATTGAGCAGAACTCGAATTAGCCCCACCTTAGCAGGCTCAAAAGTCATTCTCAGTCGAATCCTGCCGTTCATATCATCGTCTCCAGCAACCTTTAAATCGAGCCACTTGTCTTGACAGTAATATGCTTTCTTCATTACCTTTAAAATGCTGAAGGAAGCAGCGCAAAGCAAGGTGTCACTTTTCCAGTTATCGTCGAAAACTCCCATCTCCAGTACGATGTCGTCGTCCTGTTTCAGCTCATTTGGGTCAGTTACATCAAAGGTGAAAACCTCGTCGGTAAATTTGACGTCACGCCCTGTCTCATCACATTTGACAGTTTTGGTTTTGTGCTTTTTTTTCGTCTCCTTCCCAAGTTTGAATTCGACGTAAGCTTCCAAGCTCTTGTCTTTGCCCTTAATATCGTCAAGCTCGACGCATTCCAAGATGAATCTCCCCGGGCAAATGTAGCTCTTCTCCGGCGGCATCGCCCCAACACCCGCAAATGTCTTGGGAACGACGGGAGGCAAATGGGTTTCCATTTGGACAGCGCAGCAAGGGTAGTGCCACCCTGTCGGAGCTCCCCAAACTGGACAAGGGTCGAAATGCATAATGACTTGAATTTCCCCCGCGGGCCTTCGGTTGTCAACAGATTTGCCGTAGCTTAGCGGGATGTAGGTGTTTGTGAGTCCTTTCTCAAAAACGCGCATCAAGCTATACGTGGTCTCACCGACCAAATCGTCTTTGCCCATCGTGTCTTTGTCAAAACAGCAAATTTTAACCTCGTGTTGGTCGACAATGTCGAACTCGAAGGACTGATTGAACACCGGGTTGATTCCCCCGTTTTTATTAACCTTCGATTTGTGCTTCTGATATGCCATTTCCCCGCCCTTCGACTGCTTCACATCTTTTCCGACCTCAAATATAACGTACGGATCCATTTTCCCAACCAGCTCTGTGTTGCGCAGGTTCCGTCCTGACTTCAGAACGATGGTCAGCTTCCCGGCCGGAAAGAAGTCGACTTTTGCTACCAAGCATCCCCCTTCTTCGTCATCCGAATTTTCTTCGAGATCTACATCGTCGGAATTCCCAATTTCCAAGTCAACATCGCCAAGGCCGTCATTGTGGCGATCGTCGCCGATGGATTTGTTCTTTATCTTGGAGGACGATTTGACTTGTTTTTTCTTCTTCTTGAAGCAAAATTTGCGCATCTTGTTGCTATTGTCCAGTGAAACGCCAAAGTACTGCAACAAATCTAGCTCACAACCCGCAATGAAGTCGTCCTTCCCCACGTCGTCGTCGAAAAGCTTGATCGCGAGCTTGTCTTGCCAGAAGAGATCTTTGGTCCAGAAATAAAGCTTTTCATTGAAGAAGTTAGGAGCTGTCCCCCCATTCTTGCATGTTTTGCTCCTTCTCTTTTGTCCTCCGTAATTTACTGTGACGTACGGATCTTGCTTATCACCAGTGACGAATTTTGCAAGCAAACCCGCTCGGTCGGGTAAGTCCTTGCCCTCTAACAAGGTAAAGCAGACCAAACCGTTCCGCGCAGCCTCAAAAGTCATTTGCATTCGAATGCGCTGGTCGACCTGGGTCGTACATTCATCAGTAAAAACAAAAAAGTCATCCAGCGGCTGGAAAGGATTACACAACACCTCGCGCAAGTTAAAATGAAGAGAGCCGAGAAGTTTATTGCAGTCGCACGCAAGCGGAAAGACAGGCATCCTCTCTTCCCAGAGCTCCAGCCGCATAATTATTTCTTCTTTTTCATCGTCTACAAGTTTCGCAGTGTCCACAAAGTCAAACGTAATAGTTTCTTTCTGAAAGTTAGGGCAGCACTTTTTCCCAAGAATGGCACACTTGACGTTCTTGACTGGTTCGGTCCTGTAGGAGAACGGGCGCTTGCCATTGTACCCTACGACGATTTTTGCAAAAAGCCAAGGAAAGTGCTTCAGATCGGTGTTGTTCGGGTATTGCACGTTTTCTGCGTGGTCAAACGTGAGATGAAGGCGACCTTTGATGTGCTGAGGGTTGAGAGGAAACTTGGAGGATGGCTGAGCAGATAGCTTTGCCTGGAGTTTTTGAGAGGTCATAGGAGTCTTACGAGTGATTTTAGCGGGCAGAATGTCATCGCTACCATCTAAAGTCTCGCGATACTGCGGATACCGAATCTTACTGTAAGGATCAAAAGAGAGCTTTAGGAGTATCTCACCAGTTTTTTTGCGCCCATTTTTTAGGTATATGGGATACCACTCATAGCTATAGTTCGTATCGCGAATGGTCGGGACGATATTAATCGAGGTCTTGCCAATAAGATCGTCTAGACCGAAGTCGTCATCATATACTTTTAGGGAGATCTCGATCTGATCAACAATATCGAAACAGACAGTGTGGTTCCAGACCGGGTCGAGCGTTGAGTTGTGAACTGGCGTGCGGTGCTGTTGGCGAAACGAGGATTCGATAGACTCCATCGCTAGGATGCAGTAAGGATCTGGCTTGCCCGCGTAGTCGGGGTTGGTTAAATTGCGTGCCTTGATGATCTCAACAGTTAGTGAACCCGCTGGCAAAAACTGAACCGACATACGAAGAGAGCCGCAGAGCTTATTTCTGTGCATAAGAGTGAAAGTTTCTATCTCAGGTCCGTTGGCGTTCTCCGTGCTGCCCTTCTTATTTATTTTCTTCCTTCGATTGCGGTTTTTGACCGAATTTGTGAGATAAGGTAGAAGACTGAAGGTGCACTTTCCAATCAAGTCGCTACCAATCAGGTCGTCATCGCGAACTTGGACCTCGACGTCGTGCTGAAAAGATTGCTCAGTACACTTCATGATTATTTGTTCATTGTTAAAGTTAGGGTTAATCCCTCCGTCATCGACGGTGCGCGATCGCTTAGATTGCTTGTTGTTGATCTTGATGGTCACAAATGGATCCTGTTCGTCGAAGAGGCCTCCTCTGTTGGCCAGGTTCCGCCCATCGATAAGGGTGAAGAGCGCTAATCCAGGATGCGCTTGGTGATATATTAGCGAGATTTTCAGCTTTGCAGTATTCGTATAGCCCTTCCGAAACTTGTATACATGAAGTTGGTGATAGGAACTTTCTTTCACATTCGGATTCTGGATGAAGTGCTTGAGCTTGATATTGCATGTGCCGAGCAGGGAGTCACTGATGTAGTTATCGTCGTACAGCAATACCTTGAGATTCAAATCGTTATCCTCGCACAGCTTATTACCATCTAATACATCGAAGTGAATCTGTTCGTCCGCAAAGTCGGGGGATAGGGTGGCGTTCTTGACTGTCTCGGTCCGTTTTTGACAATCGCCAAGTTGGAAGGAAACAAACGCATTCGTCCGTTTATCTTTTCCAATGACGTTGTCGCCTTCGTGGACAGTGATGATCAGTCGACCACACCATTCGGAGGCCCTACACATCTTCTCAGTGTCGTTGAACCGACGCAGCGTCTTGTTCAAATTTTGGGCACTGAACTTTTTTTCGATTTCTCTCACCAACTCAAAGCGGATATCTTTGAGCATTTTTTTGGACCTGGCAGCATTTTCGAACTCTCCCTTCTTTATTAGCTCGCGCTTCAAGTCTACCTCAGATTGCCAATCCTCATACAATCGCTGAATTTTTTGCCCCCCAACCTGCTCTGCTTGCCGTTTGCGGAGTTTCTTAAGACACTTCATCTTGTTCTTCTCTGCGGCGGTCAACTTCCTATTTACAGCTTTTGGGGGAGCTTTAGGTGTCGAGTCAATCAAAGCTTTGGTCTCATAAGCAGGCGCCGAGCTGCTAGGGGAGTCTGTGTTGGATTCTGCGTCAGTATCACTACCAGTATCAGTATCAGCATCAGCATCAGCTCCAGGGTTGTTGTCAGCATTGCTGCCGTCATCCTTGTCATCCCCGCTCTCGCTGTCAGCGCTTTCGTTATTCTTGTCGTCTCTAACGGAGAGGTTGCCACCGGTCTCACCATCGTCCCTGTTCTTTCCTTTGACAATGCCCACCTCAACACTGTCCTCGCTGCTTGTGCTGGTCCTGTCAGAATGATCCTCTGGATTGATACCAGACTCATCATGACAACTTTTCGGGTCGTCAGCAGGATTTAGCGGGGGCACTGGAGTACTACGAACTTTAGGAGACTTTAGAGACACATTGCTGGAGCTGTGTGATGACCCCGGCGAAGAAGCAGAAGGCTTGTCACTTTTGTTATTATGTTCTTCATATTCGGGGACTGCCAATGATAAAAGATCATTCCCCGATACAGGAGACATAATATTAGAGATAATAGGTTACTTCATTTTCAAACGACCTTTAATAGAGCTTTATGGCTTTTTCTCTTTGAAGGTTGGTTTTTTTTGCTTTGAAAAGAAGTCGAAAACCCCTTGATAATGCCCTCTGTGTCGACTTAAAGTGTCGATTTCCCCAGGAGAAATCTCGAAATCACATCAAAAAGAGAGTTGCAAAATGGGAATTAATTGCAGCTTCTAGGTTCGATAATGGGTGGATGTAATTCATCCTCATCTATAGCAGTCGATGAGGCTCATAAGCCGGCATCTCCTTCTTTAAAAATCGCTGTGGAGAAGTCCCCAACCAAGCTTGATGCCTCACAGGGAGGTGAAGTTGCAAAAGTGAAAGAAAAAACGTTGGAGGATGTTCTGCACGATAATGTAAGTCCCCCACGAACCAAGAGCATATTTCAATGCTCGACCGAAAAAATAAAGATCCGAGGGGTGGTGGTGAACTGTGATTTGGGGTCGATCAGACTACTAGTTGAATGGAGGAAAGAGGAATATTTGTGAACGTAAAATGAGTAAATGCAGCGAGCGGAAACAAACTCACACATCTTGTCACGGTTGCATTTGCAGATTTGTATCGAGTACTACGCTAAATTCCTCGCCATGGAGCACTCCTCAGAGAACCTGGACTTTTATGAGTCTGTTAATTACTACCATCACGAATTCGACACCCACAAACATACCGCTCAAGTGAAAATTGCGCCCAAAATTTTTTCATTGTACATCAAGCTAGACGCTCCGCTTAGTGTCAATTTACCGAGCAAAATTAGGGGGAAAATTTCCCCTTTTTTTTCGGACGTGAAAAAGCGCCAGAACATTCAAAAAGATATTTTTGATGAAGCCTCCAAGGAGATATATACTGTTATGAATCGGGATTCGTTTGCTAGGTTTAGGATTTCTGATTTGTGGAAAGAGGTGAGATTTTCCCTTACCGTTTATGTGCGCGATGACACCTCAACCCTAAATGCCACCCTCTTTTCCATTTAACCAACCTTCAAACCGCCCCAAACAACCACCCAAATAACTCTGCACAATTCGTACCCTTTGAAATGTGAAACACCACAGTACATGGAACACCCAGACAGACACCCAGACCATGTCCCCAAGCCAGCAGCTTTGAGACTGGCATCCTCTGTCACGGGTAGACGGAACTCTGCCAGCCTCATGAAATTTGTCGGTACTGAGTCATTGAACTCCGTTCTTGGTAATGCTGCCGGAAGAGCCGCCTACACAAAATTCCTAGAGATTGAAGGTGGTCACGAGCACCTTGACCTCACTCTTTGCATTCTAAAGTGGAATGAATTTGTCGAGACAAATCTCCTGGGGGAAATCAGTAAAAACGCCTATCTCAATATATTAGACTCCGCTAAGGAGATCGAGACAAAGTTGAAGGACTGTGATTGTTTAGTCCATTCCGTGTCGCAGAAGATGGAAAATTTGAACCAGATAATCCAGGAGAACAGTACGAGTAAGAATGACCCCGAAGGCATCCCTAAAGCCTTACACAACATAATGGGCAGTTTTGTTCCTTTGCTTGATGCTTTGAAGGAGCACCTCCGCGAAGAGAACTTCCACATATTCTGCAATTCAGCTTTGTACATAAAATACCGCATGACGGCTGCCAAAACATTGGCAGTGGGAACAAGCGCTTACGGGCTTACCACTGAGCAGGAGGAAAACCCTTTTGTCAATCCTAACAGGACACGAGCGAATAGTGACCAGGCAACAACAAATGGGGATGGCGAGAGGGTAAAACGAAATGCTTCCGACGATTCCGGAAAGCTTTCTCCGCACGCGGAAGAAGGAGGACAGGGAACATAACAGATATCAATGTTCGTTGGTTGCCTTTCTGCAGTGTAATATATTTCTGTTGGGTTACAAGCTAAATATTTTGCTAAAAACTGCTACTATTTTTGCAACAAAAGTGGGGCGACTTCTGCGAATGTGCCGCCTTTACCTTATGATATAGAACGCTTGTCCGCCGTCATGTGTTGTCTCGACTTTGCTAAAATGCAAAATGTTTTTTTCTCGACTTTTCCGCTGTTCGGTGTTCCCGGCTTGAATCTTGCTTGGTGGAAAAAATAATTCTTAAAAACCTAAACAACACATAGCTCTCGCGAAAGGCTCTAAACTGGAAGATCCGGACTTCCTGCAAGCAAGATTTAGCGCCCCCCCCCCCCCCTTTCTTTTTAGGGTTTTTAAAGTGATGTTTTGGTTT
>Ga0115556_1000844_pt1 | contig 20822 bp, 9 predicted proteins | sample COGITO_mtgs_1104_5_FD_87282 | JGI IMG/M metagenome (GOLD analysis project Ga0115556, IMG submission 87282) | Pelagic marine microbial communities from North Sea - COGITO_mtgs_110414 | ecosystem: Environmental > Aquatic > Marine > Epipelagic | place: Germany:Helgoland, sampling site Kabeltonne... | reverse complement strand
TATATAAAAAATGTATTTAAGTAAACGAAATAAAAAATTTCAAAATTCCAGAAGAAATCGAATCTCTTGATTTGTGCGTGTCATCTTTGAGAAGGGGCCATGCTAATCTTCTCTGTATAAATTCAACTTGAATTGATGCTCCGGGCCGAGGCCCAGAGCTCGAAGAAAGTCACCCTCGAGATCGAAAACGGAAAAACAAACAGCAAAGACACACAGGAACATGAACAGAAACCCAAGAACAAAAACTAACAAAAAGAGAACTGGAGAAACGACGATAAAGAGAAACGAAAATCCAAACACAGTCCCTTTTTGGCTGGATATGCATGTAACTCGTAATCATAAATGTTGTCGTAACAAAACCATAGTATTACATTAATAATAATAATTTTTCAGCCCCTCATCAATTCATCATTCTCACTTCTTGGCCTTCTTGTTCTTTGCGAACTCCTTCTCGGCTTCGATATTCTCCTTGGCGACTCTATCTTTCTCTGCCTCGACGGTATCTCTCTCTGCAGTGTGCTTGGCAACGAAGTCAGCCTCGCGTTTCAACACTTGGAGCCTGTAATCCTCCCTCTCATCGGCGAGAGCACTCATTTTCACCTCCAACTCTTCTCTTCTTTGTAGTGTGATGATCCTCTTCTGCTCCTCCAGTTCGTGTAGACTCCTCTCCAAGCCCTTTGTCAGTCCCTCTTTCAATCCATCTATTTTCTCGTCATTGAGCTTGATGGCCTCGTCGATTTGCTTTCCTCTCTGGGCGATGTCATCTCTGCTAATGAGCACGACGCCATCCTCGACACCTTTCTCCCCGATTTTTCTGTTCTCCACAGCATGTAGCACCTCGGCTCTCACCACCTCCCTCTTGCATTCGTTGACGACATCAATCTTGAGTGCCTTGGCCCTTTCTGCCACGTTCATCAATAATGTCAAATCGAATTCCTTCGTCTCCTCATCCCTGGTCAGCACCTCTCCCCCCCCTCCCTCAGTCCCTTTTTCCTCTCCTTTTTTCCCTTTTCCCTTTCCCTTCTTCCCCTTTTCTTCCTCCGCGGTGGGGTCAACCCACGAACCATCTTCGTCCTTTTCCAAAAGCTTTAGTCCTCTTCCCTTTCCTCCGCTTTCCTTCTTGGCCAGGAACTGAGCCCTGATGACATCTGCCCTCTTACTCCTACCGGGGTCAGCCTCTTCCCAACCGCTCCTCAGCTTCTGAAATAAGTTCAGTTGTTTCATATCGTTGCTCAGGTAAATTGGCTCGGCGGATGTGATGTTCAAATACCAGAGCAAATCCTCCTCTCCCGCCCCTTCGACGGCTGGGATCCCGCTTGCTATTTCGACCTCCCCCTCATCGCCAGCAGCAGCCGAGTCATCTTTCCTTGCCTTCACAGTGGGTGCAAAGTAGTAGGGCCTGATGCTTCTCAGTTCTTCAGGAACTACGCAACGCTCCTCGTCTATGATGGCCTCTACAATAAACCTTCTGCAGGTCTTCTCTGCCGTATCATTTTCTCCCTCCTTCTTCTCCTCCCCTTCACCATCACCACCACCATCACCATCACCATCACCATCTCCTTCTCCTCCCGCTCCACCTTTCGTCGCCACATTCTCCACCTCTACCAAGCTTCCACAGACGATGCCATTCTTGCCCCTCCCGTCGAACAGGAGCGTCTCTCCATCTTCCGAAAAGACCCTGAACCTGCAGAACAACCCACCATCCCCACAGAAAAAGCGCAGCGTCAGAGGCGAGTTCTTGTTCTTTTGCGCGCCCTCCTCTCCCCCCTCCTCTTGCACCCCAAACGGTACGGTTAAAACGTCCCTGAAGAATCTCAAGTATTTGTTAGGTGTGTAAACACCCCCAAAATGGCTCCGAATGTCGACATTCTCATCCGCAAAGTCTCCCCCCGATTTCTCGCTGAGGCAGGTTATCTTCCAGTCAAACCTCGGTAGGTCGCACACCTTGCTGCTTACACTCCCCACAAAAGTAACCTTCCCCTTCACCAAAGTTTTCTCGAAGCTCAGGCCACAGGCTCTTCTTTCCCGCCCACCCTCCTCCAAAAGGGCAAGCTCCACAAAGTCGCTTAAGATTGGATCATCGACAAACAAATTGCAGTTCATTTCTGTCTCCGTCTCGAAATTGAGCACCTTCCTGAACATGACATTGTAATCTCCCGCGAACTGCGCGGGGGTGGAACCCTTGCTGCTGGCGACGGCGCCACCAACCTTTCCACTAAACAGTTCGTCGGCCTCTCCGATAGTGACCTTGGTCGAGCAGTGTGCTGTGACAGTCGCCCCAAATGGACTCTCTAACTTCACGACGAACAAGCTGCTCCCGCTCGGTGAGACATTCGGGATGACAATATCCCTCAAGTTCAGCGAATCCGTTGCGTCCACCACGACTGTGTGCTGAACACTGGCATCATAATAGTCGGTCAGTGTTAGTCTAGTACAATCGCACACCTCCGCCAGGTTCGTCTTCCAGGCCTCTGTCGGGGGGGCCACCTCGCTATCTTGGGCAAAAACAACGGAGCGTTCACTCAAAGCAACGGAAGGTTGCTCTTCTACCGGGCCAGTAACTTCCGGTTGTTCCGCATCGACAAATTCAAGAACACCTTCATTCGCGCTCTCACTCGCACTTGCGTCATGACTGTTACAACTGAGACAAACGTGTAACTTTGCAGAAACCTCCGCTGGATTCACGAGGTCTTCAATGCTGACCAAGACGCTTTGTCCAATCTCTTCCACTTGTCCTGACCCGTCAATCTTTTTAATCACCCTCTCGTCGAATTTCCCGAGAACTCCGGCCGTATTGGCATTGAAAGCCTCGATCCTCACCACGATGGCTTCTTCTGTGTCATCGGCCCTCTGCACCAGCCTATTTGCTATTTCCTCGTCCTCAGGAGGGTTGAATTTCATGTGGTAGATCTTGCCAGTTTCGGGATCGCTCCTTCTTCCCACCACTCTCTCCACCAGAGTCTCACTAGGAACCTCGAGAAGAATGAACGCATCCACGGGCAAAATAGACGACCCCTCTTCCTTGGTCGCTGCGTTCAAACTTTCGGCCTGGGCCTCAGTCCTGGGAAAACCGTCCAGTAGCCACCCTTTGCTCTGGCAGTCCTCCTCTTTCAACCTCTCCAAGACGACATTGGTGATAACATCGTCCGGAACCAGCTCTCCGGCCTCCATGCACTCCTTCGCTTTCAGTCCTACTTCACTTTCAGCCGCAACAGCTGCCCTAAGCATATCGCCAGTGCTCAAATGTACAACTCCGTACTTTTCAACGATGTTTGCACACTGTGTTCCCTTTCCGCCGGCAGGGGGTCCCGCAATGACCAGCCTAGGGGGACCATCAGGGGTAAGCCGTTTCTTCTGAATCCCCTCCACGTCCACATGCAATAGAGTCGGCGCCAAATTGATCGGACGTCTGTAACCTTCATCAACCAAATCCTTCTTCTTCTCTTCCTCTCCTTCCCCGCTGCCCTCTTCCTCCCCCGCTACCCTGTCATCGACATTCACATATTCGCCTGCAGGCAGTGGCAACGTAAACTGCAAGTTTGAAACCTCTTGAACACCGTTAAAGGTGCTCATATTGACAACCCTACAATCAGCCTGAGCCAGGTCATCCACAGTCATCCACAGCATCTGCGGCGTTGGCGGTATTGGGAGATGCGGAATTACATTCTTGCTGTTGTACGGCGGGCAGGTTGGTTGCTCGCAGTCCCAACTCAACAATAGCAGGGGCGACTCGCTTTCATCAATGTGGCCAATGGCCAATATCGGCAGGATCTGCAAATTGTGCAAGCTGTCGTAAAAGACCACGACGCTCTCCCCAGGTTTGGCTCCAAGCATGCTCTCTCTGATCTCCACAATTCTATTGTGGCTATTTCTCAGTGCCTCTTCGACGCTAATAGGGTGAGGTGGGGGAGGTTTCTTGGCCTTTCTCTTCTTCTTTTTCTTATTGGGGCTCAAAATCTGAGCAAGTTTTTTCTGGGGGCTGTCGCGCTGTGGTAAAGCTGCGTCATCCTCAACGGATGGAATGTGTACTAGGAACTCATTAGCGTTGGACTCAAGCACTCCACTATCCCTGAGATCCGAGAGAGACGGCGAGGTAGTTGTTGTCTGGGGTAGCCACCCCGTCAAAACAGACATGCAGAAGGCAGCAAAACTGGCGTTCTCCCTAAGCTCATCGCTGCTGCTGTTATTGATGACAGAGTCACTCTTAATCCTGGCACCGGTGACATCCCACAAATAATAGCATGCTTTGGACAGGATCATAGGCCATATTTCTCCCTCTTTACCGCTGGATAAAATCAAAGGCTCGTCGTAAGCGCCCAGTGGCATGCTATCGTTGATCTCCAACATACGCCACTTTCCACCAACGAAAACCTTGACCGCATACTTTCCGTCGGGATTGTAAACAGGCTTTCCCCTCTTGTCCTGAGGGTGAATGGCCTCCCACAAAAAGGGGGTTTTGGAAGGGGACACTGCCCCCTCCACCTCGCCTGTCTCGGCGTTGACAGCTGGCGGCTCAGGGGCGCTGCTGAAGCTCCCCACAAAGTTGCTCAAACACCTGAAAATACTTGCCATGACTGAATCAACCTCGCCTCCCTCTCGATTCAGAGTAGACTTTTGGATTGGCTGTGGGAGCTCTGGCTCTACCTCGCCACCTACCCCTCCATCGCCCCCACCACCCTCACTTTCTCCTCCCTTGGGTGTCTCTTCCTCAGGCGAAATTCCCTCACTCCCCTCCGCCTTTTCCTTCTCTTCTTTTAATCTAGCAGTTTCCTGCTCTTTCAGTTCCTTCTCCCGTTCATACGCAACTCGCGCTTCTTCTGCCATCACCTCGCTATCCCTGATCTGCTTGATTTGGTCCGGGGTAAAACTCTTCAGAAAGTCGAATTTGTTGGTGGAGCGGATAGTATTCATGGTTGTCGAACGCGGAGTGGGGTCGGCTTTGATAACAGGGAGCGTAATATCGGGTTCAGGGAGCGTAGCCTGGGATTTCGCGGTTGGGGGAGAGGGTGTGCCTTCATCACCCTCTGTGTTTTCACCATCACCACCACCAGTGGCTTCTTCTGCTCCAGCACCCTCTCCAGCTCGATCAGCGGTAGTCGTGGGCAAAATAGGAGCAGGAGGGAGTAAGCTATCGGCACTAGGCGTAGCTGAAGACAACTTCAACACCTGTGGCAGCACCTTCTTGGTAACTTCATCCACAACCCTTTCTTCCCACACTTTAATGCTCGCTTCCCCAACTCCCCCACCTTTCTTTTTGTCGTCCTTCTTCGCGTCCTTCTTCTTGGTATCCGCAGGTGGAGCGTCTCCAGCGGTTTCATCAACACCCAAATCCATGAAGTCCTTGCATCGTTTCCAAACCACTTCTGACGAACGCTGCAATTGCTTCGGGATGGTGAATTTGGCAGTGTGATTCACGAAGCCTCTACTCCCGCTCTCCTCTTCCCCACCCTTCTCAACCCCAACCTCCCAGAAAGCCTCGCTTTTAATCAGATCCTCATCCCACTCGGGCAGGCCATCCAAGTTAATTGGGTTTGGGAGATAACGTTGCTTGAGCGGCTGTGTTGTCCGTGGGTTCTTTCTCTTCTCTAGCTGATCCCTAGGAAGTTCCAAAGTAGGAGTTGACGACTCCTCAGGAGCGGTTTTTCCGCCCTTTTTCCCCTTTGGAGCCATCTTTATGTATAAACTCAAAACGGACACGACAATCAGTTGAGCTGCGTTCCAGATTCTCCATTTCAGACGTGAAAATTTATTGCTGTCGCACGCACGTCCTGTAGACTCTTATTTGATCTACTCGACTGGCCAGAATTCACAAAACCCGAAAGGGGCCTTTTTTGTCCCCTGCTCTTCCAACTCCTGAAGGTGCCCAATAACACTGGCTAGAAAGCACCAGGATCATGCCGGCGAAGAAATTCTCGCTCGGTCCAGAGACAGATATGAAGCTAGAAAGTCTAGCTGACGCGCTCGAGGGTAAGAAAGTACTTGACGAGCCCTATGTTGATCCGCAGACTCTTCTCCGAGCTGTGCGGGAGCAGAATCAGATTATCAGAATGATGCAACTGGCCTTCCACAAATCCGAGGAAAAAATGGCGGAAATGCAACAGACAATCACAAATCAAGCGGAAACAATAAGCCATATGCAGGGGCAGGTGGGTGCATTCCAAGACGCTGTTGAGAAAGTTGAGGAGATGGAGAATCACATCACCACCTTCAAAGAGAAGATTGTTGATCTGGACGAGACTGTGCTGAAGGTGAACAGGCAGGAGGAAAGTTTGTTAACGATGAACAAAACGTTGGAAGTTCAGGGAACGAAGTTCACTGAGTTCAAGGCTGACATTACTACTAACTTGGAGACTGCAACCACTAGTCTCCAAACATTGACAGTTGCAAACGAGAAGCTTGAACAGCAAGTAGTCGAGATGCCTGGCACCATCAACATTACGAGTGACCAGATTGCTCACAAGAATAACGATGGAACGGAGAAGCCGCTTAACGAGGTCGTTGATGGCTTCACTCAATCTGTGACCACACTGGAGTCGTTCAAGGAGGAGACGGCATCAACTATTGAGGCTCAATCCGGCGTCATGGATAAGCTGGACGACCAGATGGTCGAGGACCTCCTGGTGATGAGGGTAGACTTTAAGGGTCTTATGGAGTGGAAAGAAGAGCAAGCAGGGATTGACCTGGTTGACATCAGGCGTTCCCAGGATGGCATCAAAGAAACCCTTGACACTGTCCAGCGAGAACTGTTTGAGAAGATTGCCAAGGAGGATGTCGATGCTAAGCTTGAGAGTAAATTTGAAGAGATCATTGATCATTTGCAGTCCGCTCTCAACAGTACAGAGAGCGACGAGGCTGACTTTAAGGCAGTGACAGGTAACTTGAACCAGATGTGCGAGAGTTTGAAGCAGGACAAGGCTGACAAGACAGAGATAGCCGCACTAAGGAAGCAGTTCGTGCAACACCAGACCAACATGCTTAGCGAAGGTGGGATGGGTGGTGAGGGATTTGACCCTGAAGAACTGGAGTCAATGCTAGCGGATTACCCCACCAAACACCACCTGGAACACGAGCTTCACAAGAAGGTGGATAAGCATGCGGAATTCGGAGTGCTGGAAAAGGACGTTGCTGACCTCAAGAGGATGGTAGAAGGACTAAACCAACAAATGACGGGCCACGCCAACCAAGTAGAAATGATGATGAGAGCAGGGGGAGGAGGCGGTCCGAGCGACAGTGAGAACATCCCCCCTAATGCTGGGAAATGGAAAGGGTTGGCCGGTGGGATTAGGATGGATGCTGGGGGAGAGAACCCTGCAGCAATGAAGGATAGTCGATCAAATTTTGATCATGTTGAAATGCAAATGGCGCCAAGGGAGGCGCCGTCCGTGGCCACAGCCACAACCGCGGTTGACGATGGAGTGCCATCGTCGACCTTTGGTGCCACAGGACAACCACAACTACAATCTGAAGAGGGGGCTGGTAATAGCGCAGCAGCACAGATGGCCGTGACGAGAGATGACGACGTTATGATAAGAGCAGTTCAAGCAGCGAATGTGAACGGCCAGACGCCGTCAATGAATGTGCAGCAGCAGCAGCCGATGCAGCATCAGCATCAGCATCAGCATCAGCATCAGCATCAGCATCAGCATCAGCATCAGCATCAGCATCAGCATCAGCATCAGCATCAGCATCAGCATCAGCAGCACAATAACCAGCAAAACGTAAATTACCAGTTCAATGAAGGGGAAGCAGATATTGAAACTAGCCCAACCAGAACTCCCCTTCCTCAGATAGGTGCCTCGGCGCCACTGAACCTGACTTCCCCACTCCAACAGCCAACGCTGATTACCCAGCAGGAGAGGGAACAGCAGGAGCAGTTTTCCCTGCCACCTGTTTTCGCTCAGCAAGGGCCTGTACCGACGACAGCGCCTAGCGTCATAATCATGCACAAATCACGTATGCAGAACAGCGAGGTTGTCAAAGACATGGCCAGAAATCCAGGTGCCACAATGCAGGGAGGCGAAGATGCAACTTGGGCGGTCAAAGCCGGTATGGAGCTGAAACACCATCACTATCATATGGATGGCAACGGCAGCAGGCCCAGCACCACACCGAACGACACGTACGATCCCAGCAGCTTAGCAGCTGGGATTGGTGGGGACCTTCCAGTGAAAAATGTTGGTAGGCTAGATATTAACTCTGGCATGACTTATGGCGGGGGCTTTCAAATCAACAGCCCAGAAAAGATCAAGAAGCCACCACTGAGAGGCTTAGACCAGAAGAGCTTCTTGCCTGATGTGACTGAAGTGAAGAACATGGTTGAAGGGTCTGATGGACGTTTTTATCTTGCAGAGAAGGATTTTAACGCCGGTGATGGCAATCCTCAGGCAGAGGCATAACCTATTACGATAATATGTAACGATAGCAAGTTTGTACCGATAACTTCCAGCGTAATATTGTTCACTTGTGCCGCTCAATCAAAACTCGGAGGACACAGTTGCAACTTGCAAGGCATCCCTTTAACTCTTATCGAAACTGTTTTTCTGTGGTTCGAGCAACAACATTATACAATGGATGATCAACGTGAGTGCCTTATTGATCTGACCTTTTTGGAATGTTACTAACACAAAGCCCTCCTTGCGCGGCAGAGGTTGTTTCTGGTTTCCGGGGTCTATCGGTCCTCATCTATTTTCTCAATGCCCTATGCAGCACCATCTTCATGTTTGGTGGACCCTACTTGCAGGTTATAATCGGATTTTACAGTACGGTCTGCTGTCTGACTGTCATCATCTCCATCCTTCAGCAACCAGTCTCCTTGAACGAAAAGCTCAATACACATGCTGAGTTTCTGGTAAGCTGGGGTCGAGGGTTATGTGGGAATACTGCGGGAGAAGACAATTTGCCGTTTTGTCTACTAACACTTCACAAATTATACTTGCTCACATAATACAGTACACCTTCAAGGGCAGATTCATGGTTGATGTATTTGTTTCCCTGTTTCTGTTTGGCATGCATGGATTCGGCGTTGCCATGGCGATCATCACCCTTGTCGCAATTCTCGGGATTCGCGCTTTGTGCAGTTCTTACCCGGGTGCCTTTGAGGAGCTTTTTGTGAGTAATAGCGCCGCTGACGGAGGCTTTGACTCGCCATATGGGGGCATGCCCAGTGAGAGCAACTTCACCCCTCAGCCCAGCGCCGATCTGTAGCTTGAGTGATTAGGATGAATAAAACACACAGTTGCGTGCGGTTTAAGAACTTTTTAAGAACTTTACCCATACGAAAATACTTCTTCAGTCTTCCTTTACATTAATTTCAGCTGCTTCAGGAGCTCCTTAGCTTCAAGCTCTGCCTCACGTGCCATGTGACGCGCATAGAGAACATCACAATCAATATTTACGCAGCGTGCCATGGGGGTGATAATCCCCCCTCTCGCGCTATGGCCACCAAAGTTATTCCGATTAAAATCCTTGCTTGCAACTTTGTCGACACCAAAGTTGGAGTAATTCTCAATGCAGCCATTACAGCTGGAGCATACCTGCCCAAGCTCGTTTCCCCTTTTTATGGCATTGTTGTACTTCTCAAAGCAAAACAGTGAGCGACGAATCCTACCGTCACCCGCCAAACAATCTGCGCAAATAAATACCTGAGAATAATCTTCAACTTTCCCCCTTTTCCCACAAAAGCTGCAAACATCACATCCGAAAAAGTCAACAACTGTTGTTCTGCTGTGGGGCCAGAAATGTATTTTGGGCTGGGGCTTGCTACATTCATCGAACCATCTGTCAACATCTACGTCGCAGCCCGGAAGCGAAAAGCATCTCGACAATGCGGGGTTGAGAATTCGCCTCACGTAGTGATGGTAGTGTATTTTGTTCGTTCCCCACGATTCCATCACTTCAATCGGCGTCTTGCTGCAGTCGCGGACCAAATATTTCTCTGCTCCACCGCCCTTCGTTACCAAGACATACGGTATCCGTTCGCGATTATGAATAGCGAATCCCGGGTCTTCCTGTTGCAGTCTCTTTGCTAACACGGCAGCGACAGGTAGTTTGCTTTGGTCCTTGTACATACTGCGAACACGGCCGGTAAAAATAAAATACTTGAGGGGGAGCTGTCCTCTCAAAATTCTCATCCACTGCCGCTCAAGATACCTACGAAGAGCTGCCTTCTTACCCTTTGTCTTAAAAAATGTAAGTAGAGCACCCTTTAGCACCGCCTGGACCAACTTGCACTGGTCCTTCCGCACAGTCTCAATACCTTTTGCCTCAAACTCGGGAGTCATCTGGGTAGGGCTCTCGTACATCATCCCACAGTATCTTTTCTTCGTCTGCAGCATTGACCCATCATAAACCTTTTCTAACTTTAGGTTCACTGGCTCGGGTGAATGGTGGTTAATGTGATCGCATAACTTCCGTCCAAACTCGAATGCTTCCTTCACGCTACGCCCAGCCATTTCAATAAAGAGACTGTCAGTGTCCCCGTAAACTACTTTTGCGCCCTTCCAAGTTTCTTCTTGGCCCCACTTATTCGCAGTATTAATCGCATTCGTGAGCGTCGCCCTGGCAAGCCCGACAATCGCATCCGCCACGGGCGGACAGCAGCACCTGCCGCTAAAGGTCGCGCTAGTGTACCCGTATGTAACGTTTGCAACATATTTCAGGGCAAGTTGGCGAGCCTCAAGCTGTCTGTAAATGCCGCTAGGAACGTTTTTTCCACACTCCTTGTACTTCTTTTTTGCCCTCTTTAACATCGCTCGGGTGCATAATATCTCGTTTAGAACCTGAGGCAATACTGCGTTCAGGTTATCATTGTTAGAATACAGGCTGTTCCCCAGACAAAATAATATCTGCTCTTAATTCCCCACAAAACAAACTTACCTCCCTTCAGAACCGGCTCTTGCACAAATATCCCCCCACTCGGAACGATTATTGCGCGCTCCCCCTTCGCGTCGTTGGCCTCACTGGAAATAAAATCACGCAGCACGCTTGCGCTCCGTCTCTCATCATACTTGACGCAGTGTATCTTCCCCGATGTCGTCGCGTTCTCGAGATCAAAGGTAGAGCTGTATTGTATCTTTCCGCCGATGGTGCTGTAGCACAAATTATACGCGATCACAAGGGATGGATAGAGCGCCGTGAAGTCGCAGACAATGACAGGGTTGTTGTAAAAGCCGCTCTGGGGCTCCATTACCATCGGAATCTGTTCAAGGGCCTCTCCTGTTGCCTTGACCCCGTCGCTGGGAGACATAAACATATACTTCTTCTTAACTGAGGGGGGGTCAATTTTCTTTTTCGAGGTGACAGAATTCGGGTCCGAGGCAATCTCAGTCACTCGCCTCTTTTTCCACGGTGACTCACTACTGCTGCGCTCGGAGTGGCTGTCATCAAAGTTGGAGAGGAACTCTGGGTCCTTTGAGCCGTAGTCAACGCTATATAAAGACTCCAATGCGCGCGCAAGGATTCCCTCGACACGGTACTGGCTCCCGCGGATTCCTGGAAAACTTTTGTCAAACTCAACATTAGACAGTCTCGCAGCTTCTCCTGCCCTTCCTAAAATATCTAGCTCGTCTAGAAGTTCCAAGGTCGCCCTGCACTGATCAAGCCTGAAATCCAACACCCTTCGTCGCCATTTACCTCCCTCTCCGTACCATCTCGTTAATACTTTCTTATCGAAATCGCGCATTTTTTTCTCAAGCACAAGCTCGACGATGGCAGGTTGATAACTCGCGTTGAAGTGCTTCACTTCCTCACTGAAGATCTGCAGGCCGTTGAGAACAATTCTACCCACAATACGACTTGCTTCAGACCCGGCCCCCACGCGATCGGCCCATAAATTTTCCACGCGATCTGAGTCTAGCGTGTTTAGAGGCGTTCTACCAAGCAGCCGGATCATATTAAGCTCCTTACTGCCGTCCTCGGAGCCAAGCTCGCGCCCCCGTTCTATTAAATATCCGATGCCTGCCCCTTTGGGATCCCACGACACTAAAATATCAGGATCGAAATGTTGCACGAGGTGCGAAAACCGCAAAAGTAGGCCGCGTTCTGACTTGGAGTACTCAAAGTTGGACTTGGAGGGGGTCGACCCAATCACCAACCTTTGTAATCGGCCAACATCACTCTCGGAGTTCATTAGCTCCGCAGCAACAGGAACGTAAATCCAACCTTCGTACAGGATCTCAAGCTTATCTCCGCCCCCAGGGTCTCGAGCAAACGTATACGCAATGGCAAAAACCCTGTCCTTGGAAGAAATCGGCGTCATAGCAATCGATTTGTCTTTGTCATTCGAAGACTGTTCAATCCGGCACTGGACATGTATTTCGATCGACATTATAGTAATAACCCTTTTTTTTATGGATCGGTAGTCCGTTGTTTTGAAGGTACCGGCACCTGTAGCAAACGGTCTCCCAGAAGAGTGGCCCACAACGCTACTCAACTTATCTCGCGGTAGTCTTTGCGAGTTTTTCGCCGGTGAGATCGTGTTTGCAGCCGACAACAAATCCATTGAATTTGCACCAGAGCTGATTTGCGTGTCATCGGGTTTGTCGTTGAGAGGGCGAAATGTATTAGCGGTGGTGGAGGACTCTTCTCGTTCTTGTCTAAGACTCGATTTCTTTAGTGTCTTTGACAGGGAAGATAAAGCCTCGGAAGGCGTGGGCGGAGCTTTTTGAAGTTGGAAAGACAAAAAAGAATTCTGAACAGGTTTAGAAAGAAGATCATCAATCGCCGTCGACCTCAGCGGCGAAAGTGGAAGTTGAGGTGAAAGGGGAAGCTTGTCAGACAACTTTGGTCGTCGCTGTGAGGCCTGGCTAAATAGTTGCAATTCATCAGCGCCAATGTCACCGTCATCGCCAATGTTATCGTCATCGCCAATGTTATCGTCATCGCCAATGTCATCGTCTACGTCTCGGTCGCCGTCATCGTCTTCGTCTTTGTCGTCGTCATATTCCATCTGAGTGCTCAAATTCTCGTGCAACTTCTTATCGACTTCCAACACCCTGGCGTCATTTGTCATCACATCCTCCAAATCCACATTCCCATAATCCTCATGATCTAAATCTTCTTCGTCGTCATCTAGCTCCCCCCCTCTTTGCGTAAATAGAGTAAAAGGAGTAAAATATTGCCCCGTTTGATCTTGCTGGGTCGATTGCAGTTGCGTAAGTAGATTGTGGTTGGACGACTGAGTTTGGATAACTTTTCCAAAACTCTCCCTCTTCTCTTGCAAGTCCACAATCTTCTGTAAAATCACGTCTTCATCATAGATACTTTCTTCATCATCGCTATCGGGGTTGTCACACACGTATTCGCCAGCTGAGGGTCCATAGGCAAGATTCTGGACCTCAGATTCGAGCAATTGCTGCGCGTTGTCAAAGTAACTCAATATTCTGCCACTGGCAAAATCGTCAATTTGTGTCATCGGCATATCCTGTGTGTGCTGGGTCGGCTGGTGCTGCGACAGAACAACATTTGCATCGCTCTCAATATCCCTGATTGATTTAATTTGTTCCTCAATTTGCTGATTGCCCTGCGTGAATTGAGTAAATTGAACCTGCTGCGTCGGCAGCGCATGCTGGGACTGGGACTGTGACTGTGACTCAAAGAAGGACGAAGCTTGCGAAGACTGGGAAGGACCCCCCAAAAGAACATTCCCCTTCTCGTACGTCTCCATGAGCAATCCCTCTAGATCTTCATCATCACTACTATCAAAATCTAACTTGACTTTGCACCTGCCGCGGCCGCGATTATCTGCAATGTAGTCATCACTCGCCTTCAGATCAGCATCATAGCGACGGGCAATAGCTTCCGCCGCGTCGTACAATATTCTTCCCTGGTTGCCACCGTCCCCACAGGTGTGGTGGTATAGCTCCTTCACCGAGTGAACAGCACGTACTCCAGAGAGTGTATTGCCGGTCGCTACGTCTGATTCTTTCAATTCCATCACCGGTCTTGTTGATGTCCTGGGTAATGTCTGATCTGACGGAATAGTGGACGAGGGGACAAGCTTTTGAGGGGTCGTTTGCGCAGTCGACTGAGATTCCATTTCGTCTACAAACTGCGACAACTCTTCTTCAGAAAAGATGGTTTCGCCAGGAGGCAAATATTCGGAGCAACGCGATCGCTCTTCTTCCCAATAATCGCGAAGAGATGGCACTCCCCTCCAATTTAATTTCTTACGTCTCGACTGATTGTTAACATTCTTTTGGTGGAGCTCTTCAACATCACGGTTGATAATTTCCGCAACGTGAGTGTCGAGCTCGATGTCAGAGCGACAGCTCATCCGACGAATATATTTCGGTTTTTTGTTGTCTATATTGTCCATTATCAATTTACTTGGGGTGTTTGTGGAAGCTGATTGGAGTAACTCGTCCCGTGCACCACTTTTTTGGGCATTCAGTTCCATTTGGTGGATAAAATTGATGTTCCTGCCTCCGTACCCAAACAAATCTCCAAACGTATCGGGGGCACCCGAATCGTCGGAGTCAGAGTCCGAAGAGTCGCCGACAACTTGCGAGAGCTGCAAAATCTCCTCCTCAGTCAAGGCATTTTCGGAGGACGTAGACGATGCATCGTCTTCCTTCTTGTCAAGCATGTTAGCAGCAAAATTCCTTATGTTCCCATCAGCTGTCCAAATAAGATCGGGAGGCGTGTTATCCCTGTGAAAAAACTCGTCCAGTCTGTCATTATTGGCCGGCCGAGGTGGCAGCTTTTCTCGAAAACAGCCCCAACGCACGTCGATAAAACTCGCCCCAGAAACACGCAGGTCTTTGAATACCTGCACGATATAAGGAAGATGCGCTTCATAGATGTCCCACGGGTTCTCTCTCGGCGGCTCTTGGGAAGGCTGGGAAGGAGGTTGGGGGTAGGGTTGGGTGGATTTTGAGGTGCCCAAAAGGTCGGTGAAAGGGAGAATTTGCCCCGATTCCAGCACTGACTTTACCAGCCATTTCTTAGATGGGTCATAATATTCGACTTGTATAAACGGGGCGGCACCACCAGTAGAGTAACCAAAAAAACCGCGGCCGGACTCCATCGTCACTTTTCGAATAACTCGAACGGGGATTTTGGGCCTACTTTGTTGACTAAAGTCATTGTTGTCAGTGTTGTTGTTATTGTTCGCATTGCGCTGAGCAAAACGCGACAGAACACCTTGACAAGCATCTTCAAGCAAGTCAGATAGCAACCGGTTGGCTATCAACCCTTCCTTCACGGAACCGTAATCATCCCAATCAACTCTCAAACATCTACCGTTTTCTAATTTGTATTCCTGAACGTGATCAATTCCTGGGACAGGACCCGAATCAGCATCAATGGAAGCGAAGGTAGGCCGGCAGAACAAGTATGGATACGCCCCATGAATGTGTAAGCAGCAATTTTGGTGGGCCGTAGCATGACTACCTTTGGTCGAAGGGCCCCAGATACGGACAATGGGACAGATGTAGTTGTGGTGCCTATAAGGAGCACTAAACTCAGGTAATTCAAGTGGGGTGGGCTCTGACATGTAATAATCAGAGGACAAGCAAAGAACTGAGAGTAAGGTGGTATCTTTAATTGCAGACACGGCCGATTCCGTGGTCGCATTCGACACAGTTGTTTTGTTTGTTGCCTTCGTGTCAAATGTTTTTGGGGAGTCAACAGGATCGCTGCAGTTGAAACGGGGCGTATTCGCCTGAGAACCTGAATTTTGCGGTTCGCTACTTCTCTCAGAGAGTGTTGAGCGCTTCATCGCAGTATATTCGGCAAACAAGAGGGTGTTTCATTCATGGATGCAGGAATCCTTTGGAGCGATTTATCAGTTCGTTCGTATAAGTTCAGACACAGCATGGGGGAGGGGGGCGGAGGCGGGGATTTGTTGGGAGTCGAGGCAAGATATTTCAGATTTATTTCAGAAGTAAGTGTGTTATTTGAGATTTCCTTATTATATAAAAGGAATTTGTGATTCCACGAACGGGCTGCCACTGAAAAACCCACAAGGCGACGTAAAAGCCCTAAAAGCCCTACAACCACCCGCTAACGATTATAATTTGTTAGGCCATATAAATATTCGTTCATTAAGGACAACCTCAGCAACAGTCCTTATCGATCCTCTGCACGAGAATATGGACAATATAGCTGCCCGTAGATCCACGATGGTCAACGAGGCGGAAGGCGAGAACGACAAATTCAGTATACCCCGACCAGATCCGATCGAGATGTTGCGCACTGCATCGGTGACCTCCCAGGAAGGAGGGTCACTGGAGACCGAGTCAATAGCCTCCACGGCCTCCAGGTCTCCTCTTGGCCTTGAACGCTGCTTACCCGTGAGCCCCGCACCGGCCACCGCAACAGAGGAAGACGAGTCTCCTCGAGGATTTGGACAGTCGCAGGCCCAATCATCATCATCTTCCGCTCTTTCGGCTCTGAAGCAGCAGCATGTGGATCGATTTCCTACTTCCCCTGCAGGTTTCCATGAACGTGGGCATACCTCCTCGTCTACTCCGACGGCTTTGAGTTTTACCAGGAGTCTTATTTTCTATGGCGAGGGATCTATGACTACTGAGAACGTGCTGGCATGCCAGATGATCCAGGAGGCCCGTAAATTTCGGAAGAAGTACCAGGGTGAAAGGGGAGTGGGCAAGGGTGTTCCGTGTGCCACAAATAAAAAGGCCCTCAGCTACAAGTGGGGCGAAAACAGCATAATCGAAATTTACGACGAAGACGAAAGTGAACCGACTAATTTGACGCCTGTACCAACCATTATGGAATTCATGAGTGATTACAATCGTCTTGTAGAAATTGTACGTGACGGGGCGACGAGGAGCTTCAGTTGGCAGCGGCTTCATATGCTGAATTCTGCCTTCAAGCAGCACCAGATAGCCAATGGCCAGGTAGAAAACGAAGCACAGAGTAGGTTGCTGGGGACAGACTTCTTTCGCACTGCGAAGGTCGACAACCACATACACTTGGCGGCCGCGGCGAGTGCCAAACAGTTTGTAGATTTTGTAAGGACGAAACTCATGACAGAACCAGACACGGTCGTGTTGGAGGAAGGGGATACCCTGAAAGAGGTCTTTGACAAGGCGGGATTAGACACGGATCACCTAACCATTGACGCCTTCAACGTGCTTGCCGACTACTCTGTGTATCAACGTTTCGACAACTTCAACGCCAAATACTCCCCCTTCAAGCTTGCCCAAATGCGTCGCATATTCCTAAAAGTTGACAACGCAATCCAGGGACGCTACTTTGCCGAGCTAACCAAGTTGGTATTGCAGAGACACGAGGACGGAAAGGGCCACAAGAGCTTTACGGAGATGCGTCTATCAATTTACGGTATGGAGCGGAACGAGTGGGAAAAGTGCGCCAACTGGGTGCTGCGAGATTGGGAGGGGGGGGTGTTTCCCGGACCTGTACTCTCAAGTAAGAACAGGTGGTTGGTGCAGATTCCTCGCCTCTGGAGAATCTACAGTAGGAAGAACAAGAAAGGGCGCCCCACCACTTCCTCGCCTGCAAGCTTTAACGAAATGCTTGAGAATATTTTTGTCCCGATAGTTGAGGCTACTCTCAACCCCGAAAAGCACCCTAAGGTCGCAGAGCTACTGAATCATATTGTCGGGTTCGATTCTGTCGACGATGAGGGGAATGCCGAGTCAGGATGCAGTTGCACATCACCTAAAAAATGGACCAATGAGGAAAATCCAGCGTATTGCTGGCAGCTGTATTATCTTTGGGCAAACATAAAAGTTGTTAATGAAATCCGCAAGTCCAAGGGTCTCAACACGTTCACGCTGCGGCCTCATGCCGGGGAGACGGGAGATGTCATGCACCTAGCGGCGACCTACATCCTTGCAGACAGCATTAACCACGGCATCAACCTGGACAAGCAAGTTACTTTGCAGCATTTGTATTACTTGGACCAAATCGGGCTGTCAGTGTCTCCCTTGAGCAACAACTTTCTGTTCCGCAAGATGAAGGACAGCCCATTTCCAAAATTCTTCCGGCGGGGTTTGAACGTCACGCTTAGCACGGATGATCCGCTCTTGTTCCACATGTCCGACGATCCCTTGCTGGAAGAGTACAGTGTCGCTCGTGCCACCTTCGATCTGAGTATGACTGATCTTTGTGAACTTTCGCGCAACTCGATCATGCAGAGCGGTTTTGAGGACTCACTCAAGAAGAAGTGGCTCGGAGAGAATTACGGACTCGGTGCTAAACATTGTGACAGCGAGAAGACTCATGTGCCTTATATTCGAGCCAAATTCCGGGCCGAGCATCTAGCCCTGGAGCACATGTTGATACGGCTGATGGCCGCTGGCAAGAAAGACAGTATTCTAAAAGAGATGCAGGAGCAATTTGGCATCGCGAGGACCGCCCACCGAAACATCCTCATGGAGCATAATTTGTTGAATGAGGAACTTGACCGTACGGTTTTCCAACCTGGTTAATGATCGGCTTAATATCACTGTAATATTAATGATGATATAACTGAAAGAATGAAATTTTACAAAGGTGCGCATGCAAAAAAGCAGCTCCATTAGGTTCATTTATTACCGTGGCATAGCATCGCACATAAAATATTTCAGAATACTAAACAAAACACCAAAAAACCAGTCAGTCACAAAACTAACCCCAAAATCATCCAATAGAAAACCACCACCGCCGCTTTAAGCAGTCTCAGGAATGATCAATGTACCATCGTCAAACCCCTCGTCTCCTGTAACAAAGCTTGTTCCATTTTCGCTCTGCATTCTCTTGACCGTCTCTCTCACGAGTTTCCGATTGGTAACCCCACCGTGCAACTCCGCATCAAGTATAACGTCAAAAACACCATTTGGCTGCACGCTGCTCTTGTTTCCACCAACGCTCGTATAAAATGGTAGGCCTGGACCTGGTGGCACCTCCCCTTCTTTGAGCGGCTCGCCCCTCTGGAAAAATGGGTTCTTCCAGCTGTCAAGGTAAGGCGTACCCTCCGACACACCCCTCTGGTAAACTGGGTCTGCAGTCTTCCCTCCCCCAATGAAGTTCCTCTTCGACGCCCAGCGGGTCTTCCCAAGTTTTGCATCCATCTTTTCGGCCTCCTGGACGGCGTCATACTTCGACGATGCCTGCACTGACAGCCTGCTGTCTGCCACTTTGATAGGAATGCGTTTGGTGCCATTGAGGTCCACTGATAGCTTCTTGACGGTCTTCATACGGGTACGGATGAGGTCTTTCACTCCGACCCGAAGGTGATCTTCGACAGGAATGCCCATCGCCGTCGGAGGGTTGTCAGCCACGTAAGGGCTGTTGTAGATTCCAGGCATGCTTTTGGTTGAGAGAAGGTGGTGGAGGTTGGCTGTAACCTTTCGGAACTCCTCGGCTTTGGATTTGATCTCCTCTTCAGCCTCCATCCTTCTCTGTTCTACAAGGTTTTGCTCCAGTTTATCTCTTAATTTCTCCCCTCTGCTCACTACACTCTGAATGTAAGCCTTCCTGGCAGAGTAATCATGATGGTACCGCCGGCTATAGAAGCCCCTGAACGTCCTCTGAAGGATCATTGCGTGGTAGTGGAAGACTGCAATCTCCTCACTTTCTGATTTATTCGTGGCTCGGCTCGCACGGACAGCTCTTCCGACAGAACCGCGGTAAGTACGCTGGATGTTTGTCGCAGCTTTTCGTTTTATAGATAGCAACGCGCGGACAACAGAGCCACGGTACAGCCGCTGGATGTTGTTGGCAGAGAGGGATTCCAAGGGGAAGGCCTCAGTCGCCTGAGAAATCAAGATGGAGAGCCTCTTAAGGGTAGAAGATCGGTTAGCGTAGAGTTGAGTGAACTCCATGGTGGAAGCCAGGTGTAGGAGAGGGAGGGGAGGACGATTAGATGGCTAACAGCAACAACCTAGAGCAACCTAGCCTTATTAGTGATCAGATGGGGCGAACGGACTGTAATATATACACGAGTGAGTAGTTTTAAGGGATTTTGGTGAGAGTCGTTACCGGAGTTACGCAGGATGAGCAATCCATTTAAAGTCTGTCTGTTTGAACAATTAAATTATAGAAACACTCAATAGCAACAGATCACCAATTGGCGACTTGAGGGAAGCGACATGGCGTCAACCACCGTAGAATATTCCTTTGATGCACTCCTCCCACCCCCTCATTCCTCGGACCTCCACGACCTGCCTGCGATTGTTCAGGCTCGACACCACTGCCGACATCTGAACAACGGCGCCGCATCTGGCCCTCACATCGTTGAGATCCACGATGATAAAGAGATAAGATCGGAAACTGTAGAAGTCACAGGAGATGCTTTCGTCAAGTTTACATTTCCACAGCACTCCATTCATCGCTATTTGACGTTGCACGTTAAAAATGTAGAGAAATTCATGCAGATCGAGGTGTGTGTGGTAGATGAGGGGAAGGATGGACTTGTTACGCACGGGGGACCGAGGCGGAGGGTTTTCAAAATCAGTAATAGAAGGAGCCAGACTGTCATAGAGACAGCTCTGGAAGACGGGGAGGAATACAGCATCTGTGAGCTACCAATGTACTGCGGTGTTGGATGGCAGATGATGAGACTTGATCTTGTCGATCTATGTACCAATGCGTTTGGCACAGAGAGGCCCAACGTCGAGAGTGTTACTGTCAGAGGGAGTTGCTTCGTCAGTAAAATCTTCACGCACAAGGACATTGTCAGCGACGCAGAGATGCCCCCTCATCTCAGAGCAGTTGCAATGAATTGATACATTCGTATTTTACCATGGGCACCCCTTTTGTATTAATACTGAGATAATGACGGATTGTGGAACTTTATGCTATAAAAACAATTAAATAGGAATCCCTCCTAACAAAGGCGACAACCAAAATTAATT
>Ga0115556_1000842_pt1 | contig 20856 bp, 15 predicted proteins | sample COGITO_mtgs_1104_5_FD_87282 | JGI IMG/M metagenome (GOLD analysis project Ga0115556, IMG submission 87282) | Pelagic marine microbial communities from North Sea - COGITO_mtgs_110414 | ecosystem: Environmental > Aquatic > Marine > Epipelagic | place: Germany:Helgoland, sampling site Kabeltonne... | reverse complement strand
GGGGGTGATGGTGAGAAAGGTTTGGTAGGATACATATTGAAATTTGTGTGAAAAGCGAGGGGCAAAGCTCAAATAAGACTGATCCCATGAATAATTTACATTCGACTTAATGGCAAAATATAAGTTAAGGAAGCTGGAATAGTTTGGAAAGCGACTTTTGACAAAGCCATTTAAGATGAGAGAGGGCATAAACCGAAGAAACGCGCCAATTTATTCTACTTAGCCTCAATTCTTTCTTTCGAAGATCCTCGAAGCTTCGAGAACTTCCCCTTTCTTGGTCTCAGATGGTCCCATTACTAGTCGCAGCCGTCCATCCTCGCCGACATACCTCCTTCCTCTCATAATATTACCTTCGTCCATTTCCATTTCATGCTTCACCACAACACCTTTTTCCTCAATTTCATATGTTACTGTGAGTGTCCCTTTCTGCCTCGGTTGAAATTTTGTGGAAAAGTATTAAATCGTAACGGAAGTCATCGAGGCCGGTTAGATCAACAGTGATGTGCAGATAGTATGAAAAATTCACGGACATAATCATCTTTTCTTGCGTTTGCTTACCTCTCCCCTCGGTGTCACTTCCGAAATTCCCTCATTCCATCGTCCAGATGTAGTCTTGTCGCCCATACGTTTCGTCCATGTTGTCATGGAGAATGACTCGGGGGAATATTCCAGTGTCTGGGTCATCTCCTGCTTCATAATCATCTGTGAATTATGAGCGAAGATGAGACAGGCAGGAAAGACAAAATTCATTGATCGAGTCAGTTGAAAGAGAACCTTAGTAAGCTCTAGCGGTCATTTGCTGATCGTTTTCACTCACCTTTCTGATTGGCCAAGGGGCCCCCATCTGCTTCAAATAATTGCCAAAATTGTCTGAGAGGGCTACTTGCCTCCACTCTCCATTTATCACAGTAAAGTCCGGCACGACTGCTTTCGCTACCTCAGAGAGGGGCGCAGTAGAGCTCTTTTGAACTTTTTCGGCAGCATTTAGATGTTTCTTCTCGCGTTCCTCAAACTTCTGGAGGGCATTCTCTCGAGCATCTTTTGTGGCTTTCTTGTTTTCTCTCCTGGACACCTTGATCCTGGCCAGCTTGGCTTTAGTCGTTTTCATCTGGCTCTTCATCGCCTTCACGAGTGAAACAAACTCATCTATATTGAGCCGAAAGTCGCCGTCCGTATCGTAGATGCGCATTATCTTCTCTGTCTCTATCTTTGTAATCTTCTTAGCCAAAGTGGCTGTTAGCGCTGGAATCAACTCGTCTATGTCAAGGTCATTGCTCCCATCAGCATCGAAGATGTAAAATACTGAGAAAGTAAAGTAGTAAAATTAACGGGAGCGGTGAGTTCATAACGATCCATCCATTTCAACTCTCGCACACTTTCTCGCCGCCCCCCCCCCCGCCTTCAACTTACCCTCTTCTGGAGTCCAGTCAATATCGGTCGCGAGGGGTACAGCGCTTGTATTCATTTCAGCTTTGTCGCAATCAACCCCTCCCTCCCTCACTTCGCTGACGCTCGGAACAGATACTTCGACATTGTCTGCCTCAACTGCTGGCGATTGTACTGCTTGAAGAGGGGGGGGAGAGGCAGCAGCAGTGGTCAAGGGTTTTTTCAAATCAGCCCCAGACGCCCTGCCATTGTCGTCGGTACTACAACAAGAACCCATGAAAACAAGGAAGGAAGCGAGGGGGACGATAAAGAATAGGAAGAAGAGAGGATTGAGGTGGTGGGTCAGGGAGATGTCCAGCTTGTTAAAGGGGGGGAATAGAGTTGTTCCGCAGAAAAGAGTCCCCTGGCAAATACCTTTCAAAGATATAATTGCGCAGAAAAGAGATATTTTGGGTATTTTAAAGGCCTTTTTGGTTCTTAATATGGAGAAAACAAGTTGCGACGATTTCCGCGATCTTCGGCGAGTTTTTTAGAAGCTGAACCAAAACAGTGTACTAGTATGATATGTTGACCCTAAATTAAGCTTCTTGATAATAAATTTCTAGTTATGGGCCCAACTTATAAATATACTACTTATAATACTTAACACGATACTTGGGAAAACCCTAACCCTAAATTGCTGAACCTTGTCTATCACTCTCCTCCTTCAATCTGTCAATCTCCCTCTTGGAAAAGATGCACATGAAAACGAGCGCAGCGAGGGTGATGAAACCCCCTGCAGCTTTTAGACCATGCTCCCCACCAACCGCGCTTCTCCCAACTTCCCCACCCTCAACAGCCTGCAGCAACCCGCGTCCCAAGCTGCAGTACAGAATAGAATAAGGCAGGCCGCTCGCAATCGTTGCCAGGACAAAGACATCCGCTCTCACAGGGAATTCCAATTCATCAGAAGTCGATTGGAGAGGCGCCGCCGGACCCACCCCGACCGACTCGCCTCTCTCCTCCAGCAGTTTATCATCAACAGAACTATTCTTCACTGCTTCCGTGCCTGCTTCCGAGCGGGCCCGGACTGTTTGTTCTTGGAAAGTTCCAGCTTTCGTTGTTCCAGCTTTCGTTGTTCCAGCTTTCGTTGTTCCAGCTTTTTTTTCCGTCGTAACTATAGAGGACAGCCCATAAGACTTTACCCAAGCTGGGAGGGTCGAAAAGCAGACGACAAAAGTGACGAAATTCGGCCTTTTCCCAACAGCATTGGCAACAGCTCGAATGCTGAGAGGAAGGCGACCGGCATAGGAGCCCCCCAGGGTGAGTGCGCCAAAAACATACCTACCTAGAAGGAAGCAAAGAGTCGAGCCGCAAGTCTTCCCCAAGAGGGAAATCAAGACGGCGAGGGAGAAGGGCTCGACGGTGGACCCGCAGGCCAATTCCAAAACAGTCTGCGGGAGGAGGAGGACGGAGAAGAGAGGGAAGAGGAGAAGGAAGACCAGAGAGAGGGTAGAGAGGGGGAGCCCACGGAGGGAGAGGAAGACTCTTGAGAGGGATGAAGGACTTTGCAAAGAATCGCCGTCTTGCATTTCAGAGCTTTGTGTTTCATCTTGAAGGGACAAGAAGTAGGCCAGCATTAACAGGGCAACAACCAATGCAGACACCAGAATCAACACACGACGCAATTTCGGTGCGGTGAGTGAAGTTGGCGACGCGACACTGTTGGGACTTTCCTCAGTAGATCCATAATTCTTCGGCAAACCACCCAAAAGTGAACCCTTTTCCTTGCCTTCCATCCGACCTCTCCCGACGCCCAAGGATGGGATAATCAGGGCAAAAAAGGAGGTCTCAATAACTGTAAATTGTAAAATTCATCGTTTCTAGCGCCCCTGTTGTATGTAGTACGTGAAAGGGGGGGTGGGAGGCGTGGCGATTCCGTTTGTTGTGGTGAGCCGGGGGGCTGAAAATGAGCAAATCCAGTTTTGGAGGAGGAGTTATAGACGGGCTCGCGTGAATTAAGAGTTAATTGGGAGTCGAGGGGCCCTTAATATAATGTATAAGTCAGAAACGAAGAGTTTTGATGTAAATAATTAACCTTGAGTGGAGAAAATGGGTTTTTTCCCCCCATTGTGGGAAGGTTGTTCAGCCGCGTCCGCTGAACAAAACTGAGGCTTCACAACTTTAACCGCCTGTTTACAGGAAACAAAAGGCTTCTTCCAAGCCGTCCAGACGCACATAGAAAGGCAGCCAATTGCCTTTCTGGACTTAAAACTCCCCCCTCCACTTGTTCCCAACTGGTCTCCCCCCCAAACCCCAATTTTGTGCTCCCCCTTTTCCATTCTTTGCGAGGATTCTCCGCCCCCCTCGCCTCCTACCCGACGCCCTTACCAATTAAAAAAAAGAAGTATGACGGAAATAACAGTCGGGTATGTGTTTGGGTCGAAGAAGATGTCCAAGATGCGTGGTGTGATGGAGAGGGCCACGAGGCTTTACAACATGGAGGAGGTTGTGGGGGAATTTGTCGTCGAGGAGGAGGAGGAAGAGGAGGTAGAAGATGGCTACGAGGCAATGGGAGAGGATGGCGTATCTCTTAGGAGACTGTCAGGGCGATCCTCAGGGCAGCCACAAATCCTCTTTGACCTCACCATGATGAAATCTTCTTCCTCTTGTTCTCGCCGCCCACTTCCTTCCTCCTCGTCGTCCTCGTCGTCATCTTCCTCGTCCTCATCTTATTCACCCATCGTTCGGCGATCTTACATGAACGGAAGCGGGGAAAGGGAAGCAACAATACCGCGTCTTGTTGAGTCGAGTGATGACAGCGACTGTAGGGGAGGAGATAGCACTGGGGATAGTACAGGTAGTGTAGCCTCTCAATCGCTCGGAGCTGACATTATACCTTCAGCAGTGCTACATCAACCAACTATGCTGTCCTTGGAAACTAGCCTAAAAGGGTCCCTGGAAGGGCCAACGAGAGCAGAAGCAACAGCATCACCAACAGCATCACCAACAGCATCACCAACAGCATCACCAACAGCATCACCAACAGCATCACCAACAGCATCACCAACAACATCACCAACAATATCAACGGCGACATCAATATCAACGGCAAACTACTCATTCCCTCACCATCTGCACTCAATTCGCTTCCTTCCTCTCTCCCTTTCCTCCCCAATATCTTCCCAATTACCCCCAGGCACCAAGCTGAATTGCATCATCCATAAGTTAACCGAAGACATACTCCACTCCTCTTCCCGCCTCGATATCCTCTCCTCCTACTGCCAAAGTCCCGAGGGTAGCAAATGCAAGATCGTCGATCCCCTCGCGCATGTCCAAGGAGTCATGTCCAGGGATAACATTGTCAGGCTCCTGAAAGAATCCCCGAGGCTCAAAACAACCAAAATCAATGGCATTAATGTTAGATTGCCAACGCACATAATCCACAGGGCACCTGGCGGTACACCTGATGGTGCACTTGACGATTTATCGCACCGGAGACTCGCCGCAGCCGTTGAAAGCTCTCAAATGGAATACCCTTTGATTGCAAAGCCCCTGGTTGCTGCCAGCACTCGTCAATCCCATCAAATGGTCGTGGCGATGACCCCCTCTGGGTTATCCTTATTGCCCTCGTCCTGCATTGTACAATCCTACGAGAACCATTCCGGCGTAATGTACAAGGTCTACTGCATTGGTGGCTCAGTTGTGCGTGTATTTCCCCGACTCAGCCTCCCCGACCTGCCCCTTAGTGGTGAGGACGACTGGCTAATCCAAGATCCCCAGCAAAGGAAAGACGCGGTGCAATTCGACTCACAAGAAGAATACCCCAAACTCGAGGACTTTGGCGTAAAAAGGAGGGAAGGAACTCGCTCTACCCCCAACCCTAATCATCCGGATCTCACTGACAAAGATGTCACACCTCTCGCTGATGTACTTAGGGGTATCTTCAAACTCGACCTTTTCGGATTCGACCTACTGTACACCAACAAGGGAGACTGGGTTGTCGTCGATGTCAATTACTTTCCTAGCTACAAGGAGATGAGTGAATATTGGCCACGATTACTGGCGGAATATCTGGTGGAGAGCTGCGACAACAATAAAACCACCAACAACAATAAATCCAAAATAACCCCGAAAACAGGAATCCAGACAGCAACAGGAATTAAGAGACAACAGGAAATAAGACAACAACATCTAAGCACATCAATAAACTACAACAAAGGCGGGGAATGCGGCGATCATACACACAAAACAAGAAATCTGTGAGAATTCAAATAGTCGAGACAGGACAGGGATGGTTAAGGTACACAAATCTTTGACACTGACAGATGTACCCAAATACAATATCCTAATACGATGGACGACCTCCAAAAAAAGAGACGAAGAATAACAAAGAAAGGAAAATTGGACTTTCCCAAGGTTGGACTTAACCCTAACCCCGACGAACCCACTTTTTGTAGTATTATTAAAGTGGTAATGTAAAAACTGAGGGCAAGCGCTATTTTTAAGTGAGATATTTTTTTCATTGGAGGGGCTTAACCATCCTTTTAGGAGGAGCGCAACCAACGATACCGACTAAAAAATCTCCAAGTTTCTCAAAGGTTTTTTTATTTATTTCATTTCCACACAACCACACCAATAAAGCTACGACAAAACAAGCTACGACAATGTCTGAAAAATTGACCGCCTTGACGTCACTACTGAAGGGAACTCCGTGTGGCCTCAAGATTAAGGATGTAGCCAAAGCCACCCCATGGGATGAAAACTGTTTATTTTCTTTCTTTAGTGAGAACGATACGTTCTTTGTCAATGGGAAAAACGTCGTGAGACTGGTGGGAGTGACCGAGACAGACTCGACAGACTCGACGACGGTGGGAAAAGAGCCAAACAGCGGCGAAAGGAGTCAGGGAAAAAAGAGGAAACTTGATGGCCCCGCCGATAGCAGCGGAAAGAAAAACAAGAAGAACAACGCATCCAATAAGACAACCAAGAAGGACCAGAAGATACATCTACCGTGGACTCCAGTGGAAGATTCCAACCTCATTAAGCTGGTGACTAAATTTGGGACCTCGAACTGGAAGCTCATCGCCCAGAAATTGTTGGGCAGTCGTCACTTCAACGACGTGCGAAAGCGGTGGGAGAGCTCGTTGGACCCTTCTCGGTCTTCAGGATCTTGGACCCCTGAAGAGGACGCAAGTCTAGTAGCCCTGCAAGCTGAGCATTCTTCTTCCGAAGATAAGTGGAGCATCATCGCCAAGAATTTGAACGGGGGGAATAGAACGAAGAAGCAGTGCCAAATTCGATGGCAGAATGTGTTGGATCCCTCTGTGGCTCAAGGGGACACACCATGGACCGAGAAAGAGGATGAGCAGCTGATACGATTGGTCGGGGAGGCAAAGGGAAAAATTACGGTAGGTGGGTGGGATAACATTTCAAAGGCAAAGACAGAAGGTGGTAAGAGGACCGGAAAGCAGTGCAAAAGGAGGTGGACGAAGTATTTAAGCCCCTCCCCCGAAACTTCCCTTGACAAAAAAAAATAGGCGCGAAGTAGATGCTGACAATAAACACTAAGCAAGCGGCAAAAATTTGAAATATTTTCGAGCAGAGAATAATTCTGTCTTCCTCTTCCTTCAACAATTCATAATCACAAACAACATTAGTTGTGTCTTTTGTTTGTCGCAAACAACAATTCACTTCTACATACTTTTACACATGCTTCAGGCTGGCAATTCACTTCACTTCACTTCATTTCATGATGAGCATGTTGGCAAACTCTTTGTAATCAATTTGACCGTCTCCATCTTTATCAGCCTCATGCATCATACTTTGGATGTCCTCCTTGGAGAACATACTGTTGTCGATGTTTTGCAAGATGGTTTCAAGCTCTACCGAGGAAATCGTCCCACTTCCATCCTGGTCAAAACTCTTGAAGGCAGCATTGATCTCATCCTGCACATCCACTCCCCTGACCTTGCGCACCATCATTGTCAGGAACTCGGCAAAATCCAGCGTTCCAGATCCATCAGCGTCTACCTCCTTAATCATCGACTTGAGATCAGACTCTTTCGTCGGTTGCCCGAGGGACCTCATAACAGTGCCAAGCTCTTCCGTTGTTATTGTGCCATCCCCATCTCTGAGAAAAAAAAACAAGAAATACGAGGAGAAATTGGGCCACAAAACCATTTAAAAGAGAGAGAGAGAGAGAGAGAGAGCCGATTTCGTACATGAATACACGTACATGCGTGCATTATTTTGTGTTAGTTTGTAGGAAGTTTTGACAGGTTCTTTACCCCAACACCAGGGTGTTGATGTCCACAGAAAACGAGATCGACACGCCGACAAATACACTACATGCACACTATTGCCCCCACCCCCGAAAAAGATGCAACATTATCTTCTCTATCCCTTGCTACAATCTCAGAAGCCCAAAAAATGGAGACAACAGCAACACAACAATAAAAAACGGACCTGTCGAAGAGGCCGAAGGCATCCTTGAACTCCTCAATTTGCTTCTCTGTTATAGATGTGGCTAGATCGGTCCACGGCGAAGAGTTTGTCATTATAGAATATTTTTATTGCTTTATTCTGCGCAGGGTATTTCTGACTTCTTCTCCACCTCCCTCAAAAATCTGGTGAGTCCTTTTAATTCATTTTCAATATAGATGTCGACGGGGGTGCTCAGTACGCTATAGAAGGCCAGCAAGAAACTCTTTGTCTGTCTGCGGTATTCTGATTCCAAGGATGACTCGCCCTGAAATTTTTTGAGAGTCCCACACTTCTCGCCGGGGCGTGGCCCTCTTTTTTTGGGGCTGTATTGCGCGCGGGGACGTTGCTGGGTTGTATACTTGGCGTGTACGCGCGAAGCCGAGGGCGCAGAGTCGTTGCCTGAGGGACACACTCACTGATGACCAAACTTGGATGACAGCCTGTTACACTTTGACTAACAACAATCTGATTTTGCGACTACCTCTATCGCGCCTGCAGTACTCACAGGATCAAATACACTGAAAAAACATTTCGCATATACAAATTAATCCACCGCCCTCCTTACCCGCCACATTTACTTGACAGAAAGAACCCAAATAACCAAGAAGAAGCTTAAAAATGAGCCCTGAATATGATTACCTCTTCAAGCTTTTGCTGATTGGAGACAGCGGCGTGGGGAAGAGTTGCTTGTTGCTCAGGTTTGCCGGTGAGTTTGGAGTAGGACCTAGCAATTGCATCGAGCTGAGGGCTGCGGTTTGTCTTTAGGCTTTTGAAATTGAAGTGATCCATCGATCCATCGATCCATCGATCCATCGATCCATCGATCCTTCGATCCTTGGAAACCTTCCTTGGGGGACCCTACCCTCCTTGGAAACCTTTATTCCTTGCCAGACCTTCTCCGCTTCCGCTCTGAATAACCAAACACCCCACCACCATTTACTCACACCAATCTCCACCACAATTATCACCTCATTCCCACCACCCAGATGACACATACACTGAATCCTACATCTCAACGATTGGTGTTGACTTCAAGATCCGCACAATTGAGCTGGATGGCAAGACCATCAAGCTCCAGATCTGGGATACAGCAGGCCAAGAGCGCTTCCGCACGATCACTTCTTCCTACTACCGCGGCGCCCACGGGATCATCGTGGTCTACGATGTCACTGACAATGATAGTTTTAATAACGTAAAGCAGTGGCTCCACGAGATTGATCGGTATGCTTGCGAGAACGTCAACAAGCTCCTCGTGGGCAACAAGTCTGACTTGTCAACAAAGCGTATGGTTTCGACCCAGCAGGGCTCGGAGTTTGCGACCTCTCTCTCTATCGAGTTCCTGGAGACCTCGGCGAAAACAGCAATCAATGTCGAGCAGGCGTTCATGACCATGGCCAGCCAGATCAAGAGCAGGATGAAAACCCAGCCCGCCGCTGGGGGAGCCGGGGGAAAGAGTGTCAATTTGAGGAGTCAGAAGGTCGGGTCAAGTTCCAACGGAGGATGCTGCTGAGAGCGATCTCCTGGCGACCTGATGCCTTCTATCGCCTTTGTTGGAGGGGGTGGGTATGAGAGGTTGCGTTGGGGCGGGGCGAAAGAATTATATGAAAAATTACAAAAAGCGTGTGTTACTGCACGAAAACATTTCACATTCTATTATTTTTTCTGCCACGTGACTGCATCCCCAACAGCGAAATCAAACGTGTCGCCTCCGTTGCTGTACTCCACACCTCCAACGGCCAATTTTTTCAACCCTGTCAACTTCTTACCGCCTGTTAGTGTGAATGTAAATTCGCTGCCCTCCTCGCTCTCGATGGTTCCGATGCTGCCTGCCATCAGCACCGGGAGTTTGAACGGGATCGGTACCTTAACATCGAAAGTTAAAGTGCCGGCAACCAAATCTACATCCTGTCCACTAGCCTGCAGCACAACGTGCCACATGGTCATCCAATAACCGTAGTGGCTCGTAATAGTTGGCAGACCCGACGACTGATCCGATATTCCCGCGACATTCCAGAGGTCATTAACCCCCTCTCTCCAACCCTTTAGGCTCTTCTCCACCTGACTCATGGAATCTTCGAACGTCCTGTCGCCCATTCTTAGGTTCAGCGCGCTCCAGTCACCGGTGGCCATCTGCCAAACTCCGTTTCCTTGGTTGCCGAGGTCGGTCCAGTCTTCCCCGTAATTTGTCGTGAGAAGCACGATGCCGTAGGGCGAGTCCCCGAATTCCACTTCCCTGTCCAGGTGTTGCAAGATCTTTTCGTCATCAACCAAATTACCGAGACCATTCGCAAACGACAGAACCTGTGGGTACAGAGAATCTGCCATGAGATCACCTCTATTCTCGTTGTTGAAGCTGAAAAATCCCTTGCCGCTATTTTCGTTCCAAAGCGATTCGTAAATTTTCTCCTGCGCAATATCAAACGCAGCATCGCACTCGTCCGCGAAGGCGGAATCGTCGATCACTTCTGTGCGAGCTAGTTTTGACGCCGCTCGGAGAGCGAGAAGGTGAAAGATCTCATTATAGCTAACAAGCTGATATGCCGGGGGATTTGCAATGTCATAGGTGTTGCACATGCTTTCAAGAAGTCCAGAACTCGTAGAGTTTGCGGCGTTTAAGTGCCACAAAGCAGCATTGCGGGCATTGCTCCAGAAATCCTTCAGAATCTGCTCGTCACCCCCCCACTTATATAGTTCATGCAGGTAGACAATAAACATGCTGCTAACGTCGCTCATTACTCTGGCGTCGCCATGGTTGTCCCCGCATCCCTCATCGAAGGCACCACCCGCATCGGGGGATTGCGTGCATCCGCATGCCATCTGTTCAACAATCATACCGTTCGTGTTTTGGGTGAGTGACCATCCATTCATCTTGCTCCTCGTAGCCTCTGGGAATAGCGTGATGTAGGGTATATGGCGCTCCCCGTCGTTGTGAACACTGTCGATATTGACACAATCCAAGGCCTCCCATTGCCTCCATTGAGGGCTGCCCCGGCAATCGAAATTTTGCAATGAAAATCACAAGGTTATTTTTGGGTTAGTAAATTTGTCTGATGGCGGTGGTGTGGTGTGCTTCTCTTGTGCAGTTTTGTGTTCACTCCCTCCCTCCCTCCCTCCCTCCCTCCCTCCCTCCCTCACTAACTCACCCGTCGAGTGCGCTGCTCGTATTCTTATCCTGATCACTGTTTGCCTCTCTCCACCAAGCACTTCTCACATGACTCACGGAGTTTACAAGTGAATCGGTGAGGTAGTCGGGCAGCGATGAGTCAAAGAATGTGCTGTGGAAAGCAGCAATATCGCCAATATCGCGCTCCATAGTCTCAAGCAACTCGTTCCCAACTTGGGCACTGGTATCCCACAGTTGAGCATAATGATTGCCAATCACGTGTCCCATATAGTCCCTGTCCGGAAACCTCCAGCTAAAGCTCAACGACAGTGTCTCGTTGCTGTTTGCAGCGACAGTAGTCTTGGCCACCGCCGCACCGTAAGCCGACTTGTCATGAACAGAACTCTCACCTTCGCTAGTGAATTGCTTGAAGATGCCGGCGAAATCGTCAGCAGTGATCAGTTTCTCTCCACCACAGATACTGACATCTCCTGCCGCAGGACCATCTCCACCTCTACTCAAGGTAAGACAACCATCGTCGCTCATCGTCCATTCCCCCTTGACCCCTGAGAAGGCACCATCATCGTGGGAATTCAAGGGAGGCGTGTTTGCGTAGAGCGTGCAGTTTGAACTCTTCAACCACCAGCTCGTGCAAGAATCATCATCGTTGCAGTGGTGCAAGCAACCCAAAGCCGACTCTACCCCTCCAATCACTTTGCCACCTTCGCTAACCCTCCTCGTGTTCTCTTCAATTGATATTGGAAGGTTGAACATAAACTCGACTTCGACAGCATCATCCGTCGGATTCTCTACGTTGAGACTGAAGACTACCCCTGGTGCAGCGCTGTGCGCTAGGTCATTCGGTGAAAGTCGGGAATGCGCGAACAATTTCACATTCTGGGCGGCGATTGCTGAGTCGGTTACAGAGAGCCTTGAGACAGGATATGCACCGCTATAAGAAATCTCCTCTACGCCGGAGATGCCATTCTCTGCTGCCGAACGGGGTGGGTGGGTCCTCAATACCTTCGCACTGTCCCCAACTTTCACCCCAAACATGGCATCATCAAACAATCCTACTTTGGCAGCTCCCCCCGGTGACTGATTTGCAATAGTCCACTCATGCATACTTCCGTCACCACGCAGTTCGAACGAACCAGCCCCAAGACCACCGAGAGGTACTGCGCTCCTCATCCCTAGCGGTGGAACCTCCCCAACAATTTCTTTCACGCCACTTGTGATTTCCAAACTTCCAACCTCGTCCTTAAATTTTAAGAGAGCAGGAACGTTTTTCTTTTGGTAGCAGCAGGAATTTCCTGCGGTGCAGCCAAGGTAGTCTGCCGGTGCACGTGACACAAAAACGAAGCTGCGACATTCGCTATCGCCGCAACACGCGTCAGCGCAATCAGAGAGAGAAATCTGTGGAGTCGCAGCATAATCTCCACCCGGTCTATCCCAACCTTCAACTAATGATGTCGTGGTGTCACATTTGGCGCTGCCATTTTCATCTTCTACCACCTTAGCCAGCGGTTCATATAAATTAGTGCTCCAGGAGTACGAATGTTGCGTGCAATTCTCACATTCAAGGTACAGGGCATCTGATCCAGGTCGGCGAACGAATTGATCAGTTGATTTTACCACCCCGTTATGCTTGAATCGGAGCGAGTCAAGCTGCTCGAAGACTGTCGAAGAACAGACTGAAAGCGTAAACGCAAGATACACAAATAAAATCCCCATTCTGTTCCTTTAAGTTATCTGCTGGGCTTTCTGTTCGGGGAAATCTCGAAATCGGGTTCGGGGGTTCGGGGCATTTCGATTTGTTTTATGAATGTTTAGGCACAAGAACAACACGGCTACAACTGTTTTATATTTCACAGACATCACAGAGGAGTAACAAAGGGCCCAACAATGCAGGAGTTTTCTCCGCTCCCTGCCTCCCTTCCCCTCTCATTAACTTAACACTCGAAGGAGCTGATCAAACAAAAAAGCTCACTGCAGTGCCAGCGAAACAAAATCCACCACCATGGATGGCGAGCGGGAACGAGAGCTTCGGCTCATGTGGCTTGAGAGGGGAAAACCCCCGCAACAGTTCTCAGCCGAGCGCATGGAGATTATTCTGGCCAGGGAGACTGAGAAGCAGCTGGGCGATTTGGACGAGCAAGACATGGGCCAGGATAGGCTGGCCGAAAAGATGGACCAGATCGAAACGACCAAGAGGGGCGAGATAACAGTGTCAAAAGTGCTTAATGGGACTCTGTCGATAGGGAAGGTGATAGGGAAGGAAGTTAGGAGCTTGGGAGGTGAGTTTGGTGGAATGTTTGAGCCTGGCTTTCGCAAGCAGGCACGGAATAAAAAGAAGAACATGCTCCGAGTCGCGAAGGAGGATAGGGAGACAAAGGGGAGAGCTATAGAGGTGAAACGACTTCGAGCCAGTTTAAGTGAGGAGATTAAGGTCGAGGCAGTGAAGCGTGTCGTGAACATTGAACAAATCAAGGAGACGGAGCCGACTGCAGAAATTGCGCATCAACTCAAGGTGGACCAGGAGGCAAAAGAACGCGCTATAGAGATGGAGAATTTTTTGAAGCGCAGACAGCTCGAGGTTGACGAGAAAATTCGGCTCAAAAAGCTCAAGGAGGAGAAAGAGCGAGCGAAAATCGAGAAGAAGGATAAAATACGGAGAGATTTTGCCCAGACCTATTGGAAAGAAAAGGAGGTAGAATATCGCAAGGATGCCGAGGAGATGAGACAGATTAAGGACGAGGAGACCGCTAGACGGCAGCAGCAGGTAATACGCATGGACGCAGACGAACTGAAGAAGCGAGAGTTTGCAAGGCTGGAGGAGCAGGTAGTCGGGCCCGCTGTCAGCAGCAAATTGGAACTTCCAAACGGCGGCGATTTAGGCATTTTTGCAGTGCCCAAGGGCAAAGGAGAGTATGCGAGCGACGTTCGGGGCGACGGGGCTGACCAAGCTGACGGGAGAGGGACAATTGCTGGCAACATTCCCGGCGTTGATGACCATACTGTGGACCTCTTCCAGCGGCCGCAGCATACTGCTTTCGAGGAAAATAAAATTAAGCTTATGGACAGCGAGAGCGAGGTGGGAAGAAAGGAAAGTTTGTACGAGACGCTCAAGACAGAAACTAAATTACTTAGGGAAGAAATAGACAATAATGGTCAGCTCAAGTCACGGTTGGTGACCGAGCTTCAACAGAACCAGGCGGAGATGGATAAATTACTGCATATGCAGGCGGGGCCGCCACGGAGAGACCCCACGAGCGAGCAGCGGTCGGCGACACACGTGAGAAAAGATCGTGCGAGAAACTTGGCTGCGGAGCTCTCTAAACTAGCCCGCAGAGAGCGCATCTTGAACGACAAGCTGAAGCGCGGAGATACCCAGCTGATGCGAGTTGCCCAAGAGTTGAGCGTTGCCCGAGGAAAGCACAAGGAGTTGAAAGCGGAGTTGGAGGTTAAGGAGGGAGAGCTGGAAGCGCTTCCGATGATTGTGGGGCGGCAGATAAACAAGGTTATCGACCCATTCTATGCCAACCCGACCCAGACCTACAACACTCTAGTGCACCATTCGAAGCTGGAGATCATACGAGACCAGGCTAAACCGGCGCTGGCTGCTCATAAAGAAGCGCGGAAGATGGACCACGGGGTGTGGTTTGCAAACCAGCGCTTGGCAAATGAGAAGGTGCAGGTAGAGGGGCTCCTAACGCGGCTTGCTGGAGCCAGCGAAAGGCTGAAGAAAGCGAGGAGCAGCAACCTGCAGGCGGACTTGATGGAGGCAATAAGCGCATTTCATAAAAACAAATGCGAACTCAATGTGGTCGACGAGCAGCACAGCGGGACGGTTGATTGGTGGAGGTACAGGGATCTCAAATTCTGCCGCGACTGCGACCAGTGGTACAGCAACGACGAAGCTGTGGTCAACATGAAGAAGATCGAGAACATGAGGGCGAGGTTGGGACAGGTTGCGCTCCAAAACAGCAGTATTGACTCCTTTCATTCCTTCGACGACAGTCCAAGCAAATTGTCTGTGTCAGGCAGCCCTCAACAGACCCAGCGACACAGTATGTTGCCAGCAGCCGACGAAGACAGTGCGATGAACGAAGCCGTCTTTCAGTCCAACGTACCCCCCGACGAGGATCCGAATCGACAGGGATTTGGCTTGTACAAGGGCCACGCGGGCTACCTTATGGGGGTTATAAAGCTTCCGAAATTCGCTGTTTGGACTATCCAGTTTTTAGTCACGAAACGTTGCCCCGAACGACTCAATGATCGTGGGCTGAGTGCCCAGGGTGATCCCGCTGACTGGCTTACGGTGAAGCTTGGAACGAGCCTGAAGAATCTTAACGAGGTCAAGGTTGTTCGGAACGTTGCCAACGAAGAAACTGGCGAGATTAAGCAAGAGATTTCTTACACTTTGCGCTGCCAGGACCTTGCTTATCGGTTTGAGTTCTGCTCGTCCAGCGATGACGAGACGGAGCATTTCGTTGTGGAGCGAGGGGAGTATTTCCAGAAGCAATTTGAGCCGCTTGAAATAACTGATGTTGAAACCGGGCGGGTGCTCAGCGATTACGTGAAACGCGTCAGAATCGAGGAGAAACAGGGTAAGCTTCGGTCCGCGAATCTTATAACGGAGCTCATCAGCGCTGAGGAGTCTGTGGAAAAATTCTGGGATAGCGGGGCATTATTTGGGGTCTTTCAAAAGTCGTCCGGCGTATCGAATAATCGGGGGAGCAATATGGGAGCCAACCTAACTGTTGGCAAGCGCTCCCGGGAGAGTGGCGGGGCCAGTGGCTACGCCATCAGATACCCCAAGGATGTGTTCATAAGGCTTGTGAAAGAGGAGCTCATGAAGATAAAGGCAGAGACCGAGGCGGAGGAGAGAGAGAAGAGTGGGCTCGATGCGGGAGAGATGAACGATCTGGAACAAGTGCAGAAAGGGAATGCAAAAAAACGTATGAACTTGAGCAAGAAGCAAAAACACGAGCTCGTTTTGAGCGAGAGCGCGGCAGCCTACGAAAAGAGGAAGAGGGACAAGTACGAGGCGGAAATCGCCGAGGCGAAGCGGATCGAAAAGGCCAACATCGAGATCTTCGACGTCGGCAGCCAACAGTGGGAGCAACTTGTTGTGCTGCGTTGTGTCATAAAGTGGATCGAGAACGGCACGAAACCCAAGATCGAGCATGAGTGCAAGCGGTTGAGTGGAGACATGGAACCCGTCGGGGAGCCCTTCATGATGGACTTGAAGACGGTGCGGTTTTACGTTAGTGAAGAGAAAGGCACCGATTCCACTGCCCAAGAAAGCCACAAAGAGAACGAGAGGGTGCGTTTGAAGGCCGAGAAAGCCGAGCGCGACCGGCTAAAGAGGGCAGAGCGCGAGGCCAGAAAGAAGAGGGAGGCGCAGGAGAAAGAAAATGAGCAATTCGAGGACGCCAAGGCGGCGGCAATCGAACGAGCGAGGGAGACGGCGGAAGAGGAGGCCAAAAAAAAGGTCAAGGATGCCGCCGTAAAGAAGGAGATACAGTTGACTGTCAAAAGTGTCTACCACGAGCTCAGGGCTGGGATCTCGGGGGACGCCCAAAAGATTTCCATGGGCGGTGCCAAGAAGGAAGCCGAGAGAAGGTGGAAGGAAGAGTTCGTCAAGAAGGCTATCGTCGAGTGCGATGAAATCTGGAAAGCAGCGAGCGAGCAGCGGACCAAGGAGGCACACGAGGAGGAGATTCGGGTCGCCGGAGAGCGGGCCCAGAAGGAAGAGGCGGACAAGAAGCTCGTCGAGGAGAAGAACAAACACATATTGGCTGCGGTTAGTGAGCGGACTAGGAATTTGAAGGCGACAATTAAGATAAAGAATTTTGAGAAGGCGGTGCACAAGGCGCCCATGTGCGAGCACATGAGGACGCGGAACTGGGGCGACTGTTATGGAAAGGGCTTGCGTTGTTTGGACTGCGGAAAAGAACTTACTAGGACGGACGAGGAAGAGAACCAGCAGAAGGGGATAGGGAGCGGGGAAGACCCTGCGCTGGTAGCTGACATAGTTCTGCACCGCGTAAACGAGAGCAGCTTCAGGTTTCGGGATGGCGATCACCTCAGGTCGATCGAGAGGGAGAGGGCCAGGCTAGAGAAGGAAAGGAGGGAAATGGACCTGGCTCGGAACGTATTTTATGACTACGAGGACGTCAAGGCCATTTATGAATTCGACAGGCGACACAAGATCTACTTCAAGGAGCAGCGGATTGTTCGACAGGGGGTTCAGTGGTCAGAAAGGGAGCTTGAGGAGCTCAAGGAGCAGAAGATCAAGGAGATTGAGCAGATTGACCCACTGCACCAGATGCAGGCGAGGAAAGATTTGGACATGTTTTACGCAAGTTTCAATCCGCCCACGTTTCGGGCCAATGCCATCAAGAGCAAGGCGGCGTTTCATGACCTGCTACACGCCATCGCCCGGATCAACAGCTTTCGGCAACGGATACGAGAGTTGAAGGACTATAGGGTGGAGATTGTGTCGGAGAGGGGCCAGATGGCAAATCAGCTATCGTATCTTCACGCGAGGGTGTTTAAGTTGGAGGTGGAACTTCGTAATGTCGGAAACGATCTGCAAGATGCCGCAGGAAGGGTCAAGGTTATTGAGCAAGCGAGTAATGAATACAAAAAGGTGTATGAGATACTGAAGATTGCGGAGCACGACAAGAAGTTGACAGATTTAGCCCGCGTCGGAGTGGAAGGGAGCGCAGAGGAGGCGGAAGATGTGGTCAGAGATCTTGGCGAGCAGGTTCGATCAATTCTTAGGCACAGAATGAAAGAAGAGAGGAAGACTCGGGCGCTCAGTGAGCGCGCCAAGAGGGCTCGGAAGAGATCCAACGAGTTACAAAGCGTTCTCAAGGAAACCCAGGACAAGATCGATCTGATGCACTATAGGGTCAGGGGACAATTAGTACCGACCAAATTTGGACCGCTGAAGGTGTTGTTTTTCAGGGAGGCGGACGAGATGCTGTGCGTCAACTTTCCTTTTGGGGTCGACAAGAGCAAAAAGGATAAGGAAAAAGACAAAGGCAAGGACAAAGACAAGGACAAGGACAAGGACAAGAGCGGCGGCAAGGACAAGAGCAACAACGCCAAGGGCCAAGCTGATAGAGGGGAAAACAGCAAGCCTGTTCCGGGGGCCTCCTTGGCGGCTCGACTGTACGTGCCAATACACGAGTGCATGAATATCGACAGGGGAAGACAAGAGGCAAACATTGTCGCCATGGACCGAGAGGAGGCATTCAGCAAAGCATATTACAAGGCCGAGAAGAAGCTCATCACGGAAGAGAAGTATAGGATGGGCGCCGAGGACAAGTTCATGAAGGAAATGGACGAATACAGAAGGAGCATCACCCGTGAAGAGACATTGGTGTACAACAGTGTGATGATGGCCGTGAACGACGCTAGGATCTTTATGAGGAAGAAGGTCGGTGCCGTGGAGCTGAAAAAGAGGATCGACGCAGCGTTGGCTAAGGAGGAGAGGGAAAGGAAGATGAAGGAGCTGACCTGGACTGGTGTTGGGAAGAGGCCAAAACCAATGCACGATTGGGAGAGGCTTAGATTTCGGATGAAGGTGAGACGGCCGCTGAGGAAGGCTTTCATCGTGGAGATGGCCAAACAGGCAGAAGCGGAGACGCTGAGTATGCTCGCGGCCGAGAGGGCGAAAGTTGCAGAAGCCCAGACCTTTGAATTCGTCATGAATGAGTTCGTTCACGAGTTCATGGCGGAGCTGTGCGAGGAGACAATCGTCGCCGGGATGAGCGCAAAGGACAGGGCGGAGGAGAACACCGGCATCGTCTTTCCTGAACCGAAACACATGCAGTACGACATTTACTGCGTCCTGAGGAGGTGGTGGATGGTCAAGAAGACAGAGTTGAGGAAAAGGTTGGAGACCTGGGGGGTAAGAAGTGCCCAGGACGCCGAGAGGTTAGAGCAGGCGAAGAGGGCCGCGGCGGAGCTGGAGATGGACATTGTACGCAGGGAAAGGGAGGCCAAGGAGAAGCAGAGGCAGGCCGCCATGATCCAGCTCTTGGCCAAGGAGGAAGCCTTCAGCCGGAGGTTCTACCGGGCCGAACTCAAGCAAACTCTGGGAGAAAGAAGAAGCATGGCCGAGGAGGAAGGTCGAATGAAGCTGTTTTTGAAGGAGGAGGAGATCGAGCGAAAAGCAGCCAGCAGTAAGTACAACGTCTTCACTGGCAGCGATGACAGCGGGGGGCCCAGCGAGAAGGAGAACCGAAGGGCTCAGCTGAAGAAGAGCGCCGCTGAGAGGAACCGGGTAAAGAAAGAGATCGAACTGATGAAGTACGAGGACGAGCTGGCGGGGGCTCTTCGGGCGGCGGACAAAAAGAGGGAGCAGCTAGAGCTTCTCAAGGCCGAGATGGATTTGTGGGGAGGTGGAGATCTTGAAGAGGAGGAGGACGACGTGGATATCAACAGTGACGTTAGCAGCGAAGAGAGCGATTACAGCGAAGAGGACGAGGAGGAAAGGGAGAAGCGCAAGGAAGAGGACGCAGACTGGAAAGCGAGCGTAAAGGGGGGAGAGATGACGGCGGATGAGCTGGACGAAGGGAGGCTCAGGAGGAAGAAGGAGAGGCAGGCGAGGAGGAGGAAAAAAGCGAAGAGGAGAGCGGAGGCCAGGCAAGAGGCGGCCGAGAGGAGAGCCGCAGAGGAATGGGAGAGGAGCAGACAGGAGGCGCTTGTAAAGCACGCAAGTAGGGAGATGGAGTGGATGGAGGAAGAAGAGGAGGCGAAGGAGGTCGAGAAGGAGCTTTTCACCCACGAGGCGAACGTAAGGAAGCTGAAGCTTTACGGACAGAGCAAGGGAAAGGAGGAACTGAGGATGAGAGCTATTGCCAAAAAGAAACGGGATCACAGTGACAATTGCGTCGAAGCAAACATGAAGGCGATCGAATGGAGGGAGCGCTGTCAAATGGTTGTGGAAAAGAGGCTCAAGATCAAGGAGAGGTTGCAAAAGGAATGTTCATTTATGGACACCAAAGCAGTAACGCGATTTCATCAGAGGTGGAAGACGGTAAATTTGCACGCAAGGCTGCACCAGCTTTACTTTAGGACGCTTGCTATCATAATCGCCAACAAAGCGGAGATCGTTGCGGGAGAGAGGAGAATGATGAGACTGATGGAACTTTTGTTGGTCAACGAGGGCGAAACTGCCTCAAAGATTAAACAAATGGAGGCTAGATGGAAAAAGCACCAACGGAATGAGCTTTTGCGACTGCACCGGAGTGCCTTGGGGCAGAAAATATTCAAGAAGAGCCGCACGAAGGTCTTGAAATCGGTTTATGAGGGCTGGGTAAGGTTCTGGCTGTGGCATAAGGGCCACAAACAAGCATTTGAATTGAAGTACAAGATGATCAAGCAGGAGCTTGATTTAAGGAGGCTATATCCGGAGACAAGGGACGAATTAGAAAGGAAAGAAATGGGCACCGTGAAGTACGACGGTGCCGACGAGGTACCAAAAGTGAGGAAGACAATTTTACAGGCGCACAAGGAGAAGGTCATTGAATGCAGGTACTGCCAGGAATTCTATTTGGAGACTCAAAATAATGACATGGCGTGCGCTTATCACCCAGGCGAATACAAAGTCTGCTGCCCAAAGAGCTGCCCCGGGCATACAGATAGCAAAATGGTCACAACCAAGTGTATGAGTCATCGATTCAAGAGGTGGACTTGCTGTGATGTGAGGGAAGAGGTGAGTGTTCTTTTCTTTCTCCCCAAGTCCATCAGTCGCACATCCTGCAGCAATCTAACCCCCCCCCCCCCCCCCCCCCTTTTTCTCCTTTTTTTTTTCTCTCTCCTTTTCCTCACCCACATTTTGTGAAAGACGGCCGCCCCTTGTGTTCTTCTGTCCCTGCGGG
>Ga0115556_1000838_pt1 | contig 20923 bp, 13 predicted proteins | sample COGITO_mtgs_1104_5_FD_87282 | JGI IMG/M metagenome (GOLD analysis project Ga0115556, IMG submission 87282) | Pelagic marine microbial communities from North Sea - COGITO_mtgs_110414 | ecosystem: Environmental > Aquatic > Marine > Epipelagic | place: Germany:Helgoland, sampling site Kabeltonne... | reverse complement strand
AGTTCCCGTTTAGATTGTGGGGGGGGTTTGAAATAGAACTTCTTGTATGTACATCTTGGGGGGGGGGGGGGGGGGGGGGGGGGGGGAAGAGACTCGTTTTTTGTGTCGATGCCGCTGTTACCATCGCCATTGCCATCCATATCATGATCACAATCCCCAACAGTCTCGTCACTATGGCCTTCCTTATTCTTCCGATGCTTCCGGACTATATCGATTGCCGAGATTCCGCTCTTTCTGACATCATCGAGAGCCCTTGTATCCATAACAGCATCCTCTTCCTCTTTTCTCACAGCCTCCTCAGCAGCGCAAACACTCCCCATCACCGCAACTGCAGAGTGGGGGCTCCAAGACATAATTGAAGCCAAAGGCATCAAAATGGCCTCCAGGATCCCGGCCTCCTCTTCCCCACATTCTTCCCCAGCAACAAATCCAAGGCAATACCCCGCTAGGTGCAGCTTGGCCTTCAACGCCAGCGATACCACTCGGTCAATGATTACCTTTTGTTCATCTCTCCCCTTCAGCAAGTTAATGATCGCAGGAAGATCAGTAAGCCGAGCCTCATTCAAAGAAGACGATGACGATGATGAGGACGATGACGAGTCCTCCCCAAAACTACTATGCAGCAACCTCGCGCAGTGCTCTTGCAGGCTGTTGATATTTATCCTAAGGGCGAGCTCAATGGGTCTAGCCACGGGGGTGCATGCGATTTGGAGAACGCAAGCGTAAATTGAGGGATCTTGGTTGAGCCTGTTGAGCAATATTTTATGGGCAGTTTCGCTACCTTCAACTAAGTTACACAAGAGGTCCAAAGCCATATCGAGGACAAAGCAGTGGTATTCGTACTTTTTCGTCACACTGACACAGGTCTTGTCCTTGAACACGTCCAAACCATCCAGCGGCAATGCGCTGAGGGAATTCCAATCCTCCTTCACTTGTCCTCCCAATCCGAACAACAGTTCGACCTTGGCCTTAAACACCTCCATGACAACAGTCATCAGATCGCAGCCATTTAGCAGATCATCGTATACCTTTTCACCCATTCTGGAGCTCTGCACCAAGTTATTAAGCGCCCCAATGGCGTTGAGACTGCAAGAAATGTCTCCATCCACAGCACGTTGGGTGATGGTCCTCAATGCGGTTGCACTGAGGGGAAAAGAAGAGTTTGTGATGAGCTGGCTAACAGCGGTTAACGCAGCATCACGCTCGGCCAAATTGCTACTGTTCAGCTTGTTGAGAATCGTCAGCTGGTCTTTTGTCTGTGGAGTGTTCTTCTTAGGAGATCCCAGTGGAGAGCTGCCTTTTGAACGGCGACCCTTCTTGTTTGTCTTCGACTTCCCCATAATAAATCACGTGATAACTTCACCAGAGAACACACCAGAAGATGGATTTGCTATGCAACTCCTTTTTACCTGGAAACCAGAGCTTTTGCAGAAAGTGAAAGTGTGATGATGTTTTGGGGTTTTTTTCGATCTCTTTCCAAAGTGTTACGTAACAAAAATACTAGAGACCACAGAAATAATCGAGAGAGGGTAGCTCGATTAATTTTTGATAGATATAGATAAGAAATAAGAGTATTGCTGATCTATTAATGGGACGAATGGTGTTCCTACAAAAATTGATATATATGTGACAATAGTTCGCTCAAATTACTTTTAATTGTCTTTAACCCCCCCCCCATATATTATTAGAGATACAGTGAAATTTTAATCGTTGAAAATCTGCGAACCATCCATTAACGACAACAGTGGACACCTGGCACGGACGCCTGGATGAAGGTTTCCCCCTTCCTTGTATTATTCTCCTGCCTCCAAAGTGCTACTCCGAAGGAGTTTGTAGCAACGCATGAATGGCAAGCGCTAGACCCAGAGGACACCATCCCTGCTGGTCTGCACGTGCGAATGGATATGACGACTGGTGAGGTGAGATTTGGCTGGAAGTAAGACTCGCTGGAAGTAAGACTTGCATTTGGCAAGACTTGAACAAAATAGTATTAGTTTGAATTGCGACGATTTGCACCCCAGCTTATGTCCCCGCCTCCCCCTTCACAATGCTCATACTGACACTAACTCTACATCCATTCATCCTCTTGTAGCGTTTTGCCAAGATAGCATCAGATGATGCCGACAGTGACCTTATAACAAGCGACAATGTGGAAAAGTGGAACAAGATGAAGGAGGCAGGGGTATTTACAGAGACCGACTCCCCGTCCGTAGTGATAGACGGGGTGGATCTGTCAAAATCTAGGGCCCTCTCCATTTCCAACATTGACGACTCAACCTCTGCTGAAAACAAAACATCCTCCTTCGTTCCAAGCAAGCCTAAATACGATTATGAGTTGATGATGCGCGTTTTTGAGCGGATCCCCAGTGACGAAAGACCTCTCCTCCCCGACAGAGACAAACTTCCCGACCATGAGTGGAAAGAAAAAATGTCGGAGATCTGGGAGGAGCGGCAAGCTTACATTGAGGATGCGATGAAAAAGCTCGTTGATACGCCTGACGTGCTCGAAACACTGGTAAAGACTCTCGCTGCATCAGAGACTTCACCTGAGGTCGTAGAAGACTCGCTCGCGGACCTTGAGGACCTCCTCTATGACGTTGACATAGCTCGCGATTTCCACCTTTTTGGAGGCTGGACTCAGCTGACAAAGATGTTGGTTGATGCATCGTCTCCTCAGGGGTTTCGATCGCAGGCTGCTCACGCCATGGGAATAGCTGTGAAAAATCACGCCGAGTTTGCGGACTGGGCGCTGGAAACGTCGTCAGTGTCCTCCAGGCCGATGATCGATCTGGTTCTTGACATCTTTGCAGAGGAGGACGTAACCGTGCAGTTGAAGGGAAAGGTACGTAATGATACCCCGGTTTTATCTCCTTTCCCAATATTCGCAACTATGCAAATGACGAAACTTCGATACCGGCGTTACTCTCATTCCGCCACGAAACCTTCGGGTTCTTGAGTTTTTAACCAATTGATCCTCTCGATGCATACCTATCACTGCGACAATGCGGGGCCTTTCTCATAAGCCAGTGTCGAAAAACGCCCACTAACATTATTCTTAAAATCCCCCAAAACACACCGCTGTCATACTCTTAGGCCATTTACTTACTGAGTGCACTTCTTCGGGGCAACTTGGACGCTCAAAAGCACCTATTTTCTTCCGATGCTCAAGTGAATGCCTTTCATTCGATTCTAAATGAGGCCAATTCTCGGATCCAGTCTAAGATGCTCACCCTCGCTAGTGATCTGGCAACCGAGCATGAATTCAACGAAATTGCTGATGAACAAATCGTCTCTGGCGTCACAGGGAAATTATATTGCGACGCAGCGCTCAGGCTCCTTTCCAACACACGGAATCCAAGCGAGCAAGAACCGGCGCTACTTACTCTCAAGTCCAAATTTTGCTTCAATCCCGTGCCCACAAGTATAATTGAGCTGAACAAGCTGAAGCTCACTTTCGGTTCTGTTATGAAGGGGTGGAAAGACGATGGTGATTTGGATGAATCTTGGAGAGAAGAGTTATTTGACTCAGTTAACAATGTCCTGTCAAAGTTAAAATTAGGTCACACCGAATTGTAGAGAAAAATCGTCGAAAAGACTAAGTTGTATAGGAGAATTTAGTGTAGAAATTAATTATCGAACTACCCCTCTCTCATGTCACCACCCCTTTCTCGAAGTTATCCTTCTCTCTCCTCTGGCCTCCTAGGCAAACCCCCTTCATCTTCCTCAGTATCACTAACCTTATCCCTACTGCCTCCAGCCACCTCACCCCCTTCCATAATTCCCTGGTCATCATCGTCTTCGTCTACGGCCAAGTTCAGCTTCATGGCATTTATATCGTGTGTGATATCCGCTAATGACAAGCGATTATATTCGGCTTCTTCACGCTCTAGGCTCCTCTCAAGGGCGTTTTGAGATGTTTTGGGGGCAGCTGTTTGTGGCACATAATTGCCGTTACCAACAACACCGTATCCCTCTTCTACCTCCCCCCCCTCATTTCTCCCTAATCCGCCAAGCCCAACCAAATCATTAAAGTTTACCCCATCATTACTCTCAGTCGTAAGCTCCAAATCAAGGTCCATACCACAATCCATGACTCCCGATTCTTCGTCGCTATTGATGAGGTATTCCCTCCGCCCCCTCTGCCTCCGCCTTCTTATCACCTTTGAGCCATTGATGAGAGGCACAAAGAATAAAAAGAGGATGCAAGCAAGAGGTGGGAAGGCAATTATCCAACCAACAACTGCCCAACCCGCGTACTCAAAAAATGTCCTCCAACGGCTGACAAATTCATCATCCCATCTTCCGAGAAGCAGCATGTTGCTGCGGATACTCCAACCGATCCAGAGAAACCAGCGAAGAGTCCAATAATTCAAAGGCAGCGAAACAACACTCATCACTTGCGCCAGGACCTTGTTCAGCCTGAGAAAATTCCCGTTCCTCATGCGCACACCTTGGAGGCAGTTACATCTTGTTGTTATTAGAAAAACGATAACCGTTGAGGAAAACAATATGGGGAAGACGCCCCCCAGGAGACCAAACGTAATGGAGAGGCTGAGCTCATAGGTGGAGCTCCCTTCCCTCAATATATCAAAAAATCGTCTGGACAGATAGTCGCGTTGGCGCACATTCAACGAAAAACACATACGAAGGAATACGGAAAAATAATCACGCTGAGGAGTTAAAAAAAATGACGAAAATAATCAGTCCCTGATTTCATATTTCTCATAACAAGTTTGATACCTTACTTTCATGCAACGGCGTAAGCGTTCTGTAGACCACGCACATCTTGATTCCTCACAGCATTGGCTTCAGAACATGGCGATTGAGAAAGGAGATGAGGCGGAAATGGAAACTTCCCCCCCCTCCCCCTTCGCCATCCCATTGGCTGCCCTTGTTAGTCTGGCTGCAGGCGAATCATCGTTGTCAGCCACCTCGAATGGCTCAGCAAGCGAGGCTATCGATATCGAATCGCCTCCAATTGACCGGCTCCTGAAACATCTCGGATCATGTCCATTGACAGGAATTGACTCCTCTACCATTGCTGACAGAAAGTCTGCTTATGGGGTTAACTCCATCGAAAAACAGAAGAAACAGAGCTACTTGTTCTTAGCCTGGGAAGCGAGCAAAGACTTTGTTCTTATCGCCCTCTTCGTCATGGCCATCGTGTCTCTCGTGACTGAGATTATAGGGAAGAACACCGGCGACTCGCACTCGGATACACCAGTCTGGATTGAGTCGTTTGCGATTTTATTTAGCTGTTTCATCATAATTAATGTCACTGCAAGCATCGACTACGTGAAACAGTATGCATTTGAGCGATTGACGCAGATTTGCGACGAAAATAACAAGAAGACAGTGATTCGTGATGGCAAACAAGAGATGATTACGGACGGTGCCATAGTCGTTGGAGACGTGGTGCTTTTCGACTCGCACACTTCCCCTTCGATACCAGCGGACACCATCCTCCTGTCGGGTGAATCTATTAAAGTCGACGAGTCCTCCTTAACAGGGGAGTCGCGACTCATTCCTAAGGCACTTAACGACCTGATTCTCGGGGGCACTAGCGTCTCTGAAGGAGCCGGAAAACTTCTTGTTATTGCCGTTGGTACCAACACAACTGCTGGAAAGATCAACGAGGCAGTGTATTCTGACTCGGCCGAGAAGGAGGATTCCCCGCTCACCGCCAAGCTCGAGAAACTTGCCAAGCTAATTGGGTGGTTTGGGCTAAGCGCTGCCATACTCGCATTCGTTGTAATGCTGATCATCGGACAGGCTGTGAAAGACGAAGATCGCAAGGAGATTATAACATATTTCGTCACGGCGGTGACAGTCCTCGCTGTTGCTGTTCCAGAAGGTCTCCCGCTTGCTGTCACGCTCTCTCTCGCTTTCAGCTCTAACAAAATGATGAAGGAGCAGAATCTTGTCAAGCAGCTTGCGGCCTGTGAGACGATGGGATGTGCGACGACTATCTGCACCGACAAGACGGGCACCCTCACCACCAACAAGATGACGGCGAGAACGCTCTTCGTGTTTCCTAAAATGTTCAAGCCGAGGGTGACTGAATCACTGGCGGAGATCGTGCAGGGAGAAAGAGAAAGTGTGGACAAAAATGTGCTCTCAATGATCAAGGAGGCCATCAGGTAAGTAACTCTGGCAAGAATTAACAAGCGCTTGATAAGATTCCCCCGCCCTTTATTAACGCAACATCTACACAAAAGTGTCAACACAATGGACGTCTCTACTCCAACCACAGGTAACCCAACAGAATCCGCCCTTTTAGAGCTCGTTAACTCCCTGAACAGTGACTTTGTCGCTTTGCGTCGTTCATCAATGAGGGACCTCCCTTCCGCCAAATTATTTGCCTTCTCTTCAGATAGGAAAATGATGAGTTGGCTCGTTCAGCGACCTGGGGGAGGAGACGAATGGGTAATTTTTGTGAAGGGCGCTCCAGAGAAAATACTGGAGTGCTGCTCATCTGTGATGACGTCAAACTCGACGATCGAGCCCCTGACTACCATTACCACAACTAAAATTGCTTCTGCTCTGAGCTCAAATTCAACTGACTGCATGCGTTCGCTCGCACTCGCCTTCCGCGAGTTCTCCTCCGCTCTCCCAGACTGGCGAGCTTTCGACCCGGGTACCGACAATTTCAAGGCTGAGACGAATCTTACCTTCCTCTCTCTTATCGGAATCGAAGACCCCCTCAGGCCGGAGGTCTTCGGTGCAATTGAAAAATGCTACAATGCCGGCATAGACGTCAGGATGGTTACTGGTGATAATGAGTCAACAGCCAAATCAATAGCACTCAGGGCAGGAATCCTCAAAGAAGAGCAAAAAGACCTCCCCGGTTTTGTCATGAATGGAGATGATTTCAGGTTATCTGTTCACAACTCTGATGGGGAATTCAGTCAAGAGTGTTTTGACTCGATTTGGCCAAAACTACGCGTCCTGGCTCGCTCCTCTCCCCAAGACAAGTTGACTCTCGCCAACGGCTTAAATCGCTCCCTTCTTTATTCCGACGATGTCGCAACCTCAAAACTCAAATCAGAGTACTCTATCTCAATATTCCCAGATCGACAAGTTGTTGCCATGACGGGTGATGGCACCAACGACGCCCAGGCGCTGAAGCGAGCTGACATTGGATTTGCAATGAACACAGGCACGCAGATCGCCAAGGATGCAGCAGACATTATCCTGCTCGACGACAATTTCGCTTCTATAATAACCGCAGCCAAATGGGGGCGAAATATCTATGCGTCGATCCAGAAATTCCTGCAATTTCAGCTTACGGTTAATTTCGCCGCCGTAACCGTTGCTCTAGTAGGCTCCTTTGCATATCAGCAGTCCCCTCTCGCTGCAATCCAGTTGCTCTGGGTCAATCTCATCATGGACTCACTGGCATCCCTCGCCCTTGCCACGGAGCCCCCCACCGACGACCTTTTGAACAAGCCGCCTGTAAACCGTAGCAAGAGCATGATCACCACAAGAATGTGGCGCAACATACTTGGCCACGCGGCCCTCCAGATTATTGTAGTCCTTACCATCCTCTTTAAGGGCTACGAGTGGTTTGACGTTGAACAGGGCAACCGTATTGAGAAAGACGACAAGGAAACCGATTACTACGGCGTCCCCTCTACCCACTATACCATTATCTTCAATTCTTTCGTCCTTCTCCAGCTTTTTAACGAGATTAATTGCCGGATGCTCAACGGGGAGAGGAACGTTTTTTCGAATATTCACAACAATGTCTACTTTTGTGGCATCTGGATCGTCACAGCTGCACTACAAGTTGTCATTGTTGAGAAGGGCGGGGTGGCGATGAATTGCGTCGAAGGGGGGCTTGACGCTTCTCAGTGGGGATTGTGCGTACTGATTGGGTTTGCTTCCCTTCCTTTTCAGCAATTGCTGAATTTTTTGCCACACCCTAATGTTGAAGACTCACCCTAACCCTTTGCGTCGTCAGAGCAGCGAGAGAAAAAATCAAGAGAATTTTAGCGAGCGTAAAATTCGACAAAAATTACTACAAGTTATAAAATTTCCATAGCTTTCATCTCCATGGCTGCTGACAAATAACGCACTCATTCTTCCCGCTGTTGCTGAACCACTTGAACAAGCACTTGTTGTGAAAGCAACTGTTGCAAGTTCGACAGGTCAGCGTCGGTAAACGATGAGTTTTGACATCCAACACAGCATAACATATCGGACAGGGCTCCACGCCCTCAAACTCGGCGTCGATGTTTCTTTTCCATAAAACGAAACTATCTAAAATTCCTCCGTCCTTTTCCAGCCCCCGTATCATCATGATCTGCCACCTCTTGCTGACACTGTCCTTTATCCCCAGACTGAGAAGACGAAACGAAGCAAGTTTTCTGTTAGTTTGCCTGCGCAGGCTTACCACTGAAGCCCTTCAATTGATCGCGTCAGCACTGGTATCATTTCTAGTATTCTTACCTCTTGCTGCAGTCCACCTCAGCATTCCGCAGGGGAAAGCACTTCGGTAACTTAATAGTCACCTCCAGCAGGCTCTCGTCCTGGAGATAGGTGGCCACCACCTCCCTGCTGACTAGGCTTCCAGTGATGTTCATATCCCCTACCAAGTCGCTGCTCTTGCTCTTGTTGATGATGTCAAGTTCCTTTTTCAAAATCAATCTCCCGGCCTGCTTCTCAAGGAAGTTCACAGCGATGGCCTTACTATTTCTTTCGGCATCCTGGTCAAACCACCTCTTAACAAGACCTGGGAAAGCTTGCACAGTTCTAAAAAACCCGTAATATCCGATTCCACTCAATAAATCTTCCTCTCCTCCTCTGTATTCGTCCAGCAGGTCACTGTTCAACTGCGTCAAATCCTCCCTGATCATAAAGCTAAAGCAGTCCATCAAATTTCTAATAATCTGAATTGCGTCAACATAAACCGCCAATTGGTTGCGTTTCGTGCTGTCGCTCTTTGCGGCGCAATCAACATAGTCGACAAACGCGATCCAAGCCAAAATCTGACCCAAATTGATAACGACATTCCCTCCCCCCCGCTTTGCGTTGGTCGTTTTTAGCCCCTCATCCGCCCCGCTCTCCTCCAACTTTTTCCTCAAAATCGCGGGTATAAGCCTCACAGCCTCTAAAACATTGTCTTCGATGTCCTCCCGCTCCTCAGTTTCGTAACTCGGAAAGGCGGTGGAGACATTCTTGGCTATGAACTTCTCAATTCTCTCGTTGACAGTGGTGGCACTCATAAGAGGCGTCTTCGCGACCAAATTGATCAGTCGGTAGCAGCACATCTGCGTTCTGACACTACTCCCCCCTAGCATATCCTCAACAACCCTTGCGTCGGTGTAGGTAAAATCGACGCCCATCTTGAGACTGTTCTCATCCCTTCCGTGCATTGAGTCGCTGGCAAAGACGAAGGACTCGAATTCTGCCCTGAATCGTTGTTGGGCTTCGTCGAGGTAAATGTTGCAGTCGTCATCAGGAGTATCGCTGCAATACTGCTTTACCATTCTTGAAAGATTGGAGAAGGATGGCTCTTTGCCGAGTTCGAACCCATTTCCCATCTGATACAGACGCTTGGCCTGTTTTCTGAAAGCAATTAAAAATCTCAGCGAATACAGCATGACCAAGCTGTCGACGGAGTTTTGCAGAATGGAATTGACAATCTCGGAGACTCCCCTAAGTAAACCACAGTCCTCGATCTCGGATACCGCACCGCTCAAAAAGATAATCACCGCTCGAGGATTGTCGACCTTGTTCGGCAGCAACTTCTCCCTTACGAACGACTCAATACCAATGAACTCAAGAGCATCCCAGTTATTATTCCCAATTATTGCAAGGCTTTCTACAGAAGTGAGAGAAGCGAGAAGCTTACTGACTTCGTACTTGACGCTACCCAATCCCTTCGGCCCGGCGACAAGCGCCCCATCACGAACGTTGAGTAAGAGCGATAATACGGCGCAAAAGTAGACGCGTTTACCCTCGCTACCACTGTTTTTCGCAGCCTTCAGGAAGCTATCGAATGCTGGTCTGAGGATTGTCGCAATCGCTTCTTCTTCAAGACTTTTCTTTCGAGGGGGACGTTCCGAAATCCGCATTAATTTGTCAGCGATAGTCTGCTTGTCGTTCTCAACCAGCGTAAAGTAGACATTTGGCCAGTCATCCTTGTGAATGGCGTGAATTGTGACGATCTCATCGGTGTCTGAATGCAAATATTTATCGCCCTCGCGGACTTCGAGCGGGTTGATTTTGGAAACTCGATACAGTGAAACCACATCGCATAGCATCATCTTCAACAAGAGGACATTTTCAGCACCGTGATTCTCGTCATCATCATCATTGCCGTCAAGGACGAGTGCGTTTTCAAGATTATTTTTCAAGCAGTCTAAGCCGCATTTGATTTCAACCCCACCCGTTAAGGAAGTCAACGATTCAACTTTCATTTCGTCGCTAAGCAATTGCTCGAACTCCCGATTACCAATGACGCTTTCAACGTACAAACGGCAAATTTCGCTCAGTATTTCAGTTGATTCTAGTTTCTGCACGATGATCTCCGCAATACTTTTTTTATCATAATCAATCGAGTCGGTGAGCGCGAAGAGCTCTTTGAGCCCCCCGTCAAACAAAAATTGACGTCCTGCACATGAGCGCCAGAAACTAGGGTCTCCACACCCAACGTTCTCGAAAGTCTCATCGAAGCAGTTATATGTGAGAGAGAGTTTGAGAAGCTTAAACATTTCGTTATGGTCGATTTCCGCATTTGTTGTACGGATCGCTTTGGATGCCTTGGATAAAAACGCTACGGTATCAATAGTAGGGATTTTTTCGATTATCTCCTCGCAGCTCTGAACACCATTGCTCAGGTCAAATACATTCTGCAAGAGATCATTTGCGAAATCACTGTTGTCTCCGTCTGTAAAAAAATTCGAGCACGGTGACCCTTTCTCGCCTAGATGTTTGAGAATGACGCCAAGAGCCGATGAACAAGAAATGAGCATCTTGAGAAGCCGCGTTGACATGAAGCTATTGATAAGTGCTCCGTCCTTGACAACAGCAGATTTAGTCTTGCTGAGAACGATTTCCAACAAACGCATGCTATCGCCATCGCCATCGCCATCGCCATCGCCATCGCCGTCATTGTCGCTGTAGTATTCTAAGCGTTCAAAAACCCGACAATCGAGCTGAGAAGACTTCATTAGATGATACAATGGCTCCAACTCGACTCTTTGAATCAAATCAACGATTCGGGAGAGATCGATATCAGACGCCACAATCTCGCCCCAGAGAATCTTAAAGTCCTCCTGGTTCAAGCCGGTGAAACAGGATTCTGTGAGAAGCATAGCAGACTCATCCCATGACTGTCTCATTAAAGCAGATTTGTAGAAGGATTGAATAGATGGCACCAGAAATGCTAGAGACTGAACGGTCGAAACGATTTTCACGAGGAACTTGAAATCGCCGCTTTTCTCGTGTACTTCAAACTGGTGCTTCAGGATCTTGCAAAGATTCGATTTTGTCGGGTCGGTGATGGTTGTTGTCATCGAAGAACTTGATTCCAGCATGTACGTGAGGAGATTCTTTGGAGTCAGCGAAAATATCGTCGCTAATTCGCCCCAAAGGGCTTCTTTTGTCTGTTGAGAGTTGGTCATTATCGAGGTCGGTTTAGAGCTATTATCGACCTTGAAAAGGTTCAGAAGCATTGTTTTGTGATAGTTGTGCGCTGCAACAATTTTCGGATTAGTCATGACTAGCTTGAGGGTAGCTAAGAGGGGGCGAGTGAGGAATTTATATTCGTTTGCGTTTGCCGCGCACTTGCTGTCGCACATGAGGAGAAAACATGAACATTCGATGATCGCCTCAATGTACGAGGCAGCGTCGTTACCTACGCCGGCATTTTGAATTTTATCTGACAAAGCTTTCAGAACAACGCCAAAGGCATTCTGGTCTACGTCCTGCTTGACTTTAACTTCCTCCTCTTGCAAGTCCAATCGCTCATGCAAAAGCTCTCTCGGCAGAAGGGCGACCAGCAGTAGTAATGATTTGGAAGACGACGTCATTGAGCCATAGAAATTGTTTCGAATCTGCTTTGCTGCGGCCTTGCAGATTGCACGGGAATTGGAGGGGTTCAGGGGGGGGAATGCGGATTCGTCAGATTTGGAGATTTTCAGAAAAGTAAAAATTAGCTCCCACATCGTCTCGTGGTTATTGGCGTCTTTCTCCGTGCTCATAACAGAAGATACCAGCGTAGCGATACCTTCGCTATGCTTCGAAAAACTGGGAACGAGGTTGACGTAGCAGCTCAGAGCCCTGTATCCGCCCCTCCTAAACTTGGAAATTTTGCTGAGGCGAAAAGAAAAGTGAATGGTCAACAGGGCGAAAGAAGAAGGAAACAAACAATGCAAGCTAAATTACCTGTTGCACTGCTTCAAAATGAGCGACAAATCAAGATCATTGAGTTCGGACGGGGGGAGATTCTCAAAGAGTGTCGAAGCTGAGAGTAAGGTGGAGCTGATCGAACGGTCGTAGCGATCTTCCATTGCCGCCATCTCATCGCTATTGTTGTTTTCCATGTTGCCCTTGTTGTCGCCGCTGATATTCGAACTCCCATCTCTCTTGGACTTCTTCTTCATCCCCCCCCCCTTCATCCCACCATTTCCATTGCTCACCAAACTTCCTGAGACAATTCTCAAACTGAAATCCGAGACTCGCATCCCCAACACCTCACATTTTGATTCGTACACCTCACGAAAGGGAATAACAAGCCCCACACCAACCAATCTACTCATACACTCATCTGCAGCCCTTCCCACGCCCTTGTAAGGATCGCTGACCAACGTATGAACAATATTGAGCACACTCGGATTGGACAAGAGCAGATTCAGCAACAACTTAGGAAGGGCCCCGGCAGAGGCGGAGAGAGTCAGCATTGCATTCTTGCGCACCGAGGGATCGTTATCTAGAGTCAATTTCTTAATCACAAAGAGATAATTAAGAAGGACATCTCTTAACAGCGGCTTTTTCGCGGCCTTGGTAAACTCCTCCTTTAATGCAACAAGAGCGTTCACCTTCGTCTTAGGATCTTTCTTCTGCAGTCGTTGCAGCAAAAGAGACAGAGAGGGATCAGATCCAGTGTAAACCGGAGAGAGCTGCGGGACGGCACTGTTTATGCCTTGAGAAGAAGAATTGCCACCTATAGAAGATGAGCTGGAGGAATTTGGTGGCGCTGGTGGGGTTGTGCTAGCAAAATGTCCAAACCCGATGAAAGGAGCCACACCACCCCCGTCAGTCACGCGCTTCTTCGCACGTTTCATAGTATCGGTTGATAACAAACTGTTTCGATTCCCTTTGTTTCTTGGATTTGCCACGTTCCTTGGTTCACGGCGCAGGGGTTGGTTTTTGGTTTTCGACGATTGAGAAATTGAGAACAGTTCTCAGCGAGAGGAACAAATCTTATCTGAGGTTCTGTGGTAAAATTGAGGATTTTATTGCCTTGGAAACAGATTTTCAATTCCTTCTCCTTTTCCACTTATTTCCTTTCCCACTCAAAACCACTTGATATGTCGAAAAACTCTAATTGAATCATCGACCTGCGGAAAGTCGATTCTAATTATTATTCTCCCCTCAACAATTTATTCGAAGTAGACGAGCGCACCTTAAAATACCTCCTCTCCTCTTTTGTGAAATCGTCTGTTTTTCCAACCCTCTAGCAAAGCACACATTACCTCGCTTCAAGGGCCTTCCCCACTGCATGTACATCGATAGCAATGGGGTGGGAAGAGGACCAGAGGAGAAGGAAATTGTTGGGGAAGAAAAGAAATGATCGAACCTTTTCTTCTACCCCTGAACAATTCCCTCCGACCCTGAACACGGCAACAGAGTCGACCAATAATAATCCTGCAGCTAGGCGTGCATCAAACACACCCAGCGTGTCTCAGGAGCGCAAATTAAAGGACTCCTCGACTCTGAAGAATCAGACACAGCAGCGATTGTCACAGGCGGAAATATTTGAGAGGGCTAAGGCAAACCTTGCTATCCATTGCTTTCAAGGAGAAAGTAGCAGCGAAAAAATCGAAGGAAAACCGAAGGCCCCACTCCGCAAAACTCCGCCGCATAAGGTGAACAAGAGCGACGAGTTTAACCCCTTTGGTGCGAAGTCGGATGACTCCAATCCTAGTGATCCCAAGTTTGGTCTCACCTATTCGATGTTTGGTTCCCGCGGAGATGACGATGGTGATGATTCCGAAAGTCACAGCGACGATAATATTAACGGCGCCCCTCTAAAGAAGCGCCTGAAGACTTCAACGATGGGAAAGAAAACCTTGACCTTAAATGGAAGAAAGCAGACATGGATTAGCGGAAACGCCCTGGGAGCTCTTTCTTCTGACTCAGACGATGATAACGAGAACTTAAGAATTGCTCAGCAGCTTGCAGCATCGAGGGCTTCCAAAAAAAGTAGCGACGACAGAATCCCTTCTTCACCCTCCAAAAATCCATCGGATGTGGAGAATGACGAGGAGATTGACTTTGAGGTTTACAACCAATACAAGAAGGAACAAGCGCAAAGTAGGCAAAATAAGCCTAATAAATCCTCTTCAGGCCATATGACGTCTTTGAGGCTGCAGAGAATCAAATCTAAGGCTGTACCGATTGAGGCGGTCTCCTCCCGGATGGACAAGATGAGTAAATGGAAGAAGAAAGTGGATGAGCCCCCGAATAGAGAAGGTTACAACAACACCTCAGCGCAGAAGAAACGGAGAAAAATGGAGGACTCTCTTTTCAACGCCATTGGTGACAAAGACGACGGAGAAGAAGACGAAATAAGCACCGATAACTTCAGCGAGCCAGACACTTCCACGCAGTCACAGTCCCAGGTCTTTACTCAAACAAGTGATCCCGACGGCCTCCATCCGGAATTGGATAATGTGCTGCTGCCTGTCAGTGAGTTGACCCCCTTTATTCTCAAGAAGGACTACGCTGTTCCCGCAGCAATGAACCGATATTTGCAGGCGTTTCAGCGGGAGGGGATTCAGTTTTTGTTCGAGCATTTCAGTAGCGGGAGAGGCTGCATTCTTGGGGATGATATGGGCCTTGGCAAGACATGTCAGTCTATAGGCTTGTTGCTGGCGCTCATGGAGAAGTCTGGGACCAACCGCGATCAGGACAAAATCTTTGATAACCAAGAAGCGGTTCTCGAGATTCTGAAGGAGGAGAGGCGTGCTGTGGACAATATCTATTACGGGAACAACGAACACAACCCCGATTCCCAAGACGGCAGAAAAAATAAAACTGTGAAAAGATCTCGTCACTCACCCGTACTTGTCATTAGCCCGGCAAGCGTTGTGAAAAATTGGATGCGCGAGCTGAGGCAGTGGGGACACTTTGCGGCGTATTCAATTGAGACGGGAGCCCAGGACCAACGGGCGGAGATATTCGAAAATTTTCGGCTAGGGCTGGCTGAAGTTCTTGTCATCTCTAACAGTCTCTTCTCGAAGAAAGAAATTTTTGTCTCTCTGATGCAGATAGAATGGAATCTAATTATTGTCGACGAATTCCACGAATACAAGAACGACAAGACATCGAAGCACCGAAGTGTTAAGGAGCTGAGTGTGAAACGCAAAATTCCCGTCATCGGACTAACGGGAACAGCATTTCAGAACGATATTATTGAAGTTTTTAACCTTGCAGAAATATGCCAGCCCGGAAAGCTAGGAGAAAAAAAACAATTCGAGGTGTACTTCAGCCGGACAATAAAGCAAGGTGCAAAAAAAAATGCGACGACGAAGGCCAAAGAGCTCGGTGCGAAGAGGCAGGAAGAGCTTCACCTACTCCTCAAGGGTATTACCCTATCTCGCAAGAAATCCGATTTCAAAGAAATCTTAGACTTAAAGTCCAAGACCGAAAACGCCATTTTTTGCGAGCTTTCGCCTCTGCAGAAGCGGATGTATACCCATATGCTCACTCTCCCTGAGTATGACATTCAGATTCGCAAGAATCAGCCTTGCGATTGCGGTATTAACAACAAGTTTTTTGAAACGATCAGAAAAATGGAGGAGGAAAGGTGAGTGCTGCTATATATGACGTTGTCTTGATATATGACGTTGTATTGACGGATCAGTGGACACTAACATCAATTACGTAAAACGTTGTCTTCACGAAACATCTCTTCATCGGCGAATTAGTGATAAGCGGGCTATCAAGCGTTATATCAAGGAACACCCCCCTATGGAACGAAAGGACTGCTGCTACCATTCCCTCGCTGGCGTTGAGGGGAACCATCCAATGTTCAAAAAGCAGCATCCTAACGGGACAGAGTGTCAGAGATGCCCATCGTGTTTAATTTTCCCTGCCATGAGCAAACTCAGTAAGATCTGTTGTCATCCAAGCCTACTGCAAGCCCGGTTTGACCCCGACCACCCCCCTAACGACGCAACTCCTGCGGATATCCAAAAGGTGAAAGAAGACTACGACTTTGCTGTCGAGGCCATTCCACTTGATTTATTGAAATTCATGCCTGGGGAAGGGTACGTGAGACAGAATGCAATTAGCGACGACCACCTTGCTCTCAGCGGGAAGCTTGAAATGCTTCAGAAGCTTTTGGATCGCTTTAACAGGGAGAGGAGTGCCAAGACACTTGTTTTCAGCTATTCGACACAAACTCTCGACATCATAGAGAATTACATCAAGAGCACTGGAAAGTACACAGGTCGCTACTCGCGGCTCGACGGATCAACCCAGTCTAGCAAGCGGACGAACATAGTTGATAGATTTCAGAACGACGCCGAGCAGAAGATATTCCTCATCAGCACAAAGGCGGGAGGTATGGGGCTGAATTTAACGGCAGCGAACAAAGTGATTATCTTCGACGTCAATTGGAATCCTAGCTACGACGAGCAGGCACAGGATAGGGCTTATAGGCTCGGGCAGTCGCGTAAGGTTACTGTTTTTCGGCTCATATGCCAGGGTACCATCGAGGAGAAGATGTACATGCGACAGATTTATAAGGTGCATCTGAGGGCGCGGCACATGGGCGACGGCCAGGGCAAGAGTAGCAATCGCAACGAGAACGGCAACGATTTTCACAACGACGACGAGTTCGATGACGAAGACGTGGTAGAAAAAGTCCTACCAAGACTGTTCTACGGCATTAAGGGGGACAAATATAACAAGGGCGAGCTCTTTGGAGCCCAGAATTTGCTGTGCTTCGATGAAGGTGGTCTGATGTGCAAGATTATGGGAGAATTACCGACTGAAGGATTGACCAATGAGAGTATCGCAGAGAAGATGAAGACTAGAGCCTCGGCTCTCTTGGCCGAGACCGATGATGGGGACGATATAAAGGACATTTTGGAAGGCAGCACGGTAGGATTGAATCAGAGCAACTTGATGAAGAAGATCCCTGAAATAAAGAGGGATCCTCATAGTGCGGACGATGAAGACGAAACGGATACACAAGAGGGAATATCCGTTACCAATTTCAGTAGTATCACTTATTTTAACCAGGAAATGAGCGAGGGCAACTTTGGGAGCATTCCGATGGGGCAGCCTAGTCAAACACCGAAGGAGGAGAGCATTCCGATGGGGCAGCCTAGTCAAACATCGAGTGAGTTGCCAAGCAGCAGCAGCAGCTTGGGTGTGCCCATTCCCTTTCTGACGAAGAAAGCCGCAATCGATGCAGAAAAGCAGAGGATCGCGCTGGGTGCTCAGAAACCAGATAATAAAAAAAAAGTCGTGGAAGCGGGGGTGAAAGCGAATTCTGCAGCCACGGCAGACGAGGACAAAAAAAGCAAAGGGAACATCAATATCTTTGGTGGAGCAGTCAGTATTATCAGAGATGTCAGTAAAGGTGGTGGCGAAGTAGCAGCAGACTCAGACGATGGAGCGCTGGGTGGCGGTGGGGGAGAATTTTCTATATTTGTGCCCACCTATGGGAAGAAGAAGAAAAAGAAGAAGGCCAAGTGATGTGTAAGGATTCCTTTACTAAGAGGCAACCATTAACGCATATAATTGGGTACATATACATATGGTTTTTTTTTGGCTACTTATACCCCTATTTTGTCGCTACCCAATCGTTGGTGTCGTCGTTTTTGTCTCAGAAGTTTTTTAGCTTGACAACATCCTCAATCCCCTCAAAGCCCAGTACCCACTCCCCCTCTGAGTCTATTGCGGCATCAACACTAGTGCAGAACCTGCCAAACTGCTCACCCGGTCCAAATTTGGTAACCTTGTTGGATTCCACTAGCAGTTTCGAGAGCTCCACTAAAATTTCCTGAAGTATATGGGAGTCTCTCCCAACTATGATAATTTTCCATCCACCAATGTCATGGGTTAATTGTGTCGAATCCGGGGTCGGTACTGACCAAGTCCGTGTCAAGTAAGGTTTGGAGTTCGGAGGAGGAGTCAATATGACGAGAGACGAAACTAACATTATGTTAATTATCAGTTCTGGGAGTTGCAAATTTATTTATTTTTTTTAAAAACTTGTTTCAAAAAGCCATTTAGCGTGATGAGAGGCTGAGAATTCCCCTATCGCTGTTAGTCAATTACAGAAATACAGAAATGGAAGGTATATTACAGAAATTAAAGCTGAAGAAGGTAGCCCCTGTTCTCCTTGACTCTGATGGCAAACCAATTGTTTTCCAGAAAACAGAGCCTAAGTGGAAGACAATACTCAAGAATCCTGCCATTAGCGCACGCAAATACAAAGAGAAACTAATAGAAAAGCATAAATACGGGCCCCCGTATGAGCAAAACTTGGAGCTTGCAAGAGAGTTTCTTGAGGAGTCTGTTTCTCCACACGCATCACTTATGAGCATCCATGAGTGCTTGTCCGGAAAGATCGATCCGAACATATGCAACAAAGCCCATTGTAACAACCGCGCCATGCATTACGCGGCTCGTCGTGGCAACGTAAATTTCGGCAGGCTTCTCATCCGAGCCAAGGCTGATGTTAACCTGAAGAACTCTCTGGGAATGACTCCTCTCATGGTAGCAAGCGCGGGGAAATTCAGTGGCCATACTGATTTCGTGAGGTTTCTAATCGAGAATGGTGCGGAAGTCAATGAAAAAGATAGGGGAGGGAGTACCGCTCTCGTGCAGGCAACTATCAACACTTGTGTGAATAATGTGGGAGTTTTGCTGCACCATGGGGCGACAGTGATTGAGCCCAAGCACGCCATGTTCGAGCTCGACGTGCCGCAGGCGTTGAGTATTGGCAAATTTTTGCGCGCAAAAGACGAAGGGGTCGCCGGTGCCGACGGCGATAATGGCGATGAATACTTTGAACTCCTCAAAATCACCGGTCCGGGGTTAATCGACAGAATTTGTAGCATCGGATTGTGTCGACCCTCAGCGGTGGTCGTAGACATGCTAGAAAAGGCAGCAGAAAACAAGTATCTAAACTACTACGAGATTAGCAAAGAAAACTATGCGAACCTTTTCCGTCACATTCTACACCACTTGGGTATCAAGAAGATAAAAAAAGAGGTTGTCGTCATAAAGAAAAAGGAGAAAGTCCTGCAGGTCCAAAAGCTTGATGACAGTGTGCGGGTCGAAGCTATTAACGCGAGGAGACGAGCGAGAAAGTTAAAAAAGGAACTTGAGATGAAGGCGATCGATTCCCATAATTTAAACCAAGCAAGACGTGAAATGATGCAAGTCGGAAGTAAGGAAGCAATGGAGGCCTTGTATAAGCGAACGAACGGCGGAGAGTGGGTGGTTAAGGTAGATAAGTTGGAAGGCAAGGAAAAATCTGGGAACAGGACGAAAGGAAGGGGAAGGAGTGAGGTAAAGAAACAATATGTGTTTCAGGAAGTCACCGCAGATCGGAGCTTGGGAGTTGGATTTAAGAAGGAGGTATTCATAGGAAAAAGCCAATGGGAGAAAGACCTGGAGACAGCGGAAGAGAGAGATCAGGTGAGTAAATTTGACAGTAAAACAACCAAGACTTGTGTCGCGAGGGCGAATTTTAGTGTATCTAATTTGGCCATTTCTGTTTTAATCGCTTCGCTTCTTTTCTGCACTTCACTTCGCTCTTGCATCACAGATTGCAAAGATGGATAAACTAGCAGCAAAGTTAAAATTGATCGACGAGGAGGATAGCTTAGAGAAGAAAATGGGCGTCAAACGCCAGAGGACAAAGGTTGAAGTGAAGAATTTTCCAGAAATGAAGAAAAAAGGAAAGAGGATGATGAACTAGATAGGCGTAAAGTTGTGCTTGTCGAACGTAACGACGCTACTTTTTTACAACGATATGAACTCGTGGATAGTTGTTTGCTTGTATGCATCACCTTTTCTTACTATTCTGGAACTGTTGTTAAAATTCTCGGCATTAGCCAGCCTCGTGGCCTCCAGACAGACTCCGAAGTGATTGCCATAAGTGTGCCCGCCCCGGCCAATCTCGTTATCGAGCAACGTTGCGTAGTAAGTCTGAATTGCAGGTTCGGTTGTATACATCTTCATACAAATCCCATTCTCAGCGTGTTTTAAAATTGCAGCCAGCTTACAACCTGCGATGTGTGGGTCAACATTGGGGGCATCTATTGTCGATTTCATTAGGTGAAACTCTTCACCATGAATGAATTTGGGATTTTCAGTTTTTTGTCGCTCAACTACGTCTTTCATGTGCACAAAGTCCTTTGTCATGTCGCGGGGGGTGTCGATAATAGAAATCGTCTCTCCCGTTGGAACTCCATCGCCAGAACCATTATCATTGGATACCTTGTCACCATAGAGCATCATCAAGTGATCGATTGTCACGGCTTCAGGTTTGCCAGAGAGGTTCCAATAAGCGTGATTAGTTAGACTAATCGGGGTTGTTTCCGTCGGCGTTGCCTTGTATTCAACCAAAAGGCAATTATCGACAATTCTGTAGGTCACAAAAGTATCAACAGAACCAGGGAGATATTCATCGTTGCAGACGTAATTTAGCGTAACACTGGTAGGT